>WBZM01000497.1_pt1 | contig 54600 bp, 39 predicted proteins | sample 5204271 | NCBI WGS metagenome assembly WBZM01 (sample SAMN12344346, study PRJNA552823) | activated sludge metagenome | biome: Activated sludge suspended growth; feature: Nitrification reactor; material: Wastewater; isolation source: activated sludge from nitrification reactor of wastewater... | reverse complement strand
ATGCTGGCAGCCCTGGCAGCCCTGGCGACCTCGGCCTCCGGGCCGGCCCGGGCGGAGGACCCGGCCTCCCCGGCTGCTCCCCCCGCCGCCCGCGCCGCGCCCGAAGCCTCCGCTCCTGCTGCGGCCACCGCGGCCCCGGCCGCCCGCCTCCGCGCCACCCACCGGGTGGACGTCATCGCCCCCGGCGAGCGCGTGGAGAGCGTCATCGACCGCATGCGCGCCGGCGGCCTCGGCGGCGCGGGCGCCCGGCCCGGCGCCACCGATCGCGGCGGCGAGCGCGCCCCCGCGGGCACCGCCGCCCCGCCCGCCGGCGCCGGCCCCATGCGCTCGGCGCCTCCCGTCCGCGAGCCGGATCGCGGCAGCCGCGCCCCGGGCGACGGCCGCGCCGGCATGGGCGCCGGCCCGCCCGGCGTCCCAGGACCCCTCCCACCGACACGAGGTGATGGCCCGGCCCCAGACCGCCACGCTCGATGAGCCCGGGCCTCGTCCTCCTCCTCTCCCTCGGCCTCTCCGCCGGCGATCCGCTCGCGTCGGCCAGGGAGGCGTTCGCGCGCCAGGACTACGCCGCCGCCGCCGCGCTGGCCCTCGACGTGGCCGCGCCGCCCGCCGAGGGGGCGGCGCTGGAGCTGGCCGGCCTGGCCCGCTTCCGGCGGGGGGAGCCGGAGGCCGCCCTGGCCCTGCTCGACCGGGCCGGCCGCGCCGCCGACGCCCCGGCCCGCGGCCGCTGGGACTTCAACCGCGCCGCCTGCCTCTACGAGCTGGGGCGCTTCGAGGAGGCCGAGGCGGCCTTCCTGGAGGCGGCCCGCCGCGAGCCCGCGGTGGAGGCCGCGGCGCTGGCCAACGCCGGGTTCGCGGCGCTGGACGCGGGGGCGGCGGCGCGCGCGCGGGAGCTGGCGGGGCGGGCGCGGAGGGTGGCGTCGGGGTCGGCGATGGGGCTCGTGGAGGAGCTGGAGCGGGCCGTGGAGGGCGCGGCGTCGACCTCGACGCCGACCGCGACCGCGACCTCGACCCCGACCCCGACCTCGACCTCGACCCCGACCTCGACCCCGACCGCGACCTCGACCCCGACCTCCACCTCGACCTCGGCCCTCCTCGAGCACGACGCCGGCCTCGCCGCCTGGGACCGCGGCGACGCCGCCGCGGCGCGGGCCCACTTCGATCGCGCCGTCGCCCTCGATCCGTCCTCGACCCGCAGCGCCATCATGGCCGCCGCCGCCGCCGCGCGGCTGGGCGCGCGGACCGCGGCGCGGGACGCGCTGGCGCGCGTGCTGGCCGGCCCCCTCGACGAGGCCGACCGCCGCCTGGCCCTCGACCACCTCGACGCCGCCTCGCCGGGCCTGGCGGCGCGCGGCACCGGCTGGGAGGGCTCGGTCCGGCTGGGCGGCGGCGCCGACGGCAACGTGCTGCAGTCGGGCGCGGTGGCCGGCGACCGCGCCTCCACCGCCTCGAGCCCGGTGTCGAGCGGCCTCCTCTCGGCCGGCGGCGGCCTGGCCTGGCGCGCCCGCCTGGCCCCCTCGCTCCGCCTGGAGCTGGCCTGGGGCTTCGACCAGCTCGCCTACCTGTCGAGCGCCGCCGAGGACGCCAGCCTGCAGCAGCACCTGGTGGGCGCGGCGCTGGAGTGGACCCGGGGCCGCCTGCGCCTCGGCGCCAGCGGCGCGGGCCAGCTGGCGCTGGCGGGGCGCGCCAACCTGCGCCTGGAGCAGGGCGGCGGCGGGGCCGGCGCCTGGGCCGCCTGGGACTGGGGCGACGACGCCTCGACCCGCCTCGACCTCGGCTGGGACCGCCGCCGCGCGCCGCGCGCCGAGTTCGCCTACCTCGCCGGCGATCGACTGGAGGGGAGCCTCTCCCACGCCCAGCAGGTCGGGCCGGCGCTCCTCACCCTCTCCGGCCGGCTGCGCGCCGAGCGGCTCGGCACGCTGCGCCAGGCCACCACCCTGGCCCTGCCGCCCGAGCTGTGCGGGTTCCAGGGCTGCGCCTCGGAGGCGCAGGTCATCCCCTTCGGCTACCGCTCCGCGGGCCTGGCGCTCTCGGCGCAGGCGCCGCTGGCCCCGCGGCTCACCCTCACCCTCTCCGGTGGCTGGGAGCGGCGCCGCTACGACGCCGACAACTTCCTCGAGGTGGTGCCGGTGGCCGGCGCCACCCTGGCCCTCGACCGGCGCCGCCGCCTCGACGACCGGGCCTTCGGCGCCGCCGCCGCCAGCCTGCGGATCGCCCCCTGGCTCTCGCTGGGCCTGCGCTGGGACCTGCTGCGGAGCTGGTCCAACGTGGCGCGGGCCGGCCACATGGGCACCGGCCCGGGCGGCGGCTGCAACCCCTTCGACCCGGCCTGCCACGCCCTCGACTTCGACGACAAGAACTACCTGAAGCAGGTGGTCGGCGTGGAGGCGGTGGCGGGGTTCTGACGACGGGGCCCGGGCGGGCGCCTCAGTCGAGGGCGTGGCAGAGCAGGCAGAGCGGCTTGGGCGAGACCTTCGAGCCGGGGGGCAGCGGCGCCGCCGGCCGGCCCGGCGCGTAGGTGTCCGGGTCGCGCGGGTTGACGGCGCCGGTGGGCCTGGCGCCGGGGGGCAGCACCAGCTTGTCGGCCCAGGGCGAGCGCGCGTCGTGGCAGGTGGTGCAGCGCACCTTCCCCTCCGGCAGGAAGCCGCCGCGCCGGATCACCTCCGCCTCGGGCCGCTTGCCCTGCGGGTCCCGCGCCCACGCCATGGCGTAGTCCAGGTCCACCGGGTGGGTGGTCTCGAGGTGGGTGGCGGCGACGCTGCCGTCGTGGCAGCGCAGGCAGTCGGCGGCCGGGGCCGACTCGTTGCCGGGGATGAAGAGGAGGCAGCCCGCCTCGGCGGGCGCGGCGGCGGGGTCGGCGGCGGCGGGCCCGGCGGCGGCGAGCGCGAGGAGGGTCGAGGCGGCGGCGGCGAGGCGGAGCGCGCACATGCCCGCCAGAGGAGCGAGGACCAGGCCAGCCGCCGCCGGGAAAACCGGCCTGCCGGCGGGTGCTTGCGAGGGTGGCCGCCGGCCGCACCGGGGCGCGCCGGACCCGACCCCCCGCGGCCGGCCGCGCTGGAACCCGCGCCAGCCAGGCATTTCCGGCCCTCGGCCGATTCGACCCAGGGAGGCGCGCCCGCCTCGGTGCCGCGCGACCGTGGGTGAACGGCGCGCCGTGGGCGGCGGGCCGCCACCGGCCCACCGCGGCGCCGGAGTCCCACACCCCGGGGCGCGGGACAGCCGGACGATCCCTTGGTGCTCCTACTTCCCGCGGATCTGGAAGACCGCCACGCCGGCCTTGCCGCCCTGCCCGACGTAGAGCCGGCCGCCGGCGGCGAAGACCTCGGTGGGGAGCGTCAGGCCGTTCACCTGGCCCACGAAGCGGAACTGGGGATCGTAGGCCAGCACCGCCCCCTTGAGGATGTCGGCCACGTAGGCGTAGCCGTCCTCGTCCACCGCCACGCCGGAGATGACGTTGAGCTTGCCGGCGGCGCTCCCCTTCTGCCCGAAGCCGCGCATCGAGCCGCCCGGGCCGACCACCGCCACGTGGAAGATCATGGGGAAGCCGAGGAAGAGGTTGCCCTTCCCGTCCACCCAGAAGCCGCGCACCTCGCGGTCGGTGTCGGTCACCCCCTGGCCGTCGAGCGCCTGGTGGAAGTCGCGGAGGTCCAGGAAGGCGCCGTCGAGGGAGGTCACCAGCACGCGCCAGGTGGCCGGGTCGAAGAACCAGAGCCGGTCGCCGGCGCGCCGGAGCTCCTTGAACGGGAACCCGGCCAGGTCGGCCGGCAGCCCGGTCAGCTCGAAGGGGCCGCGCACGCGGCCGCGGAAGTCGGCGCGCAGCAGCTCCAGCCGGTCGCCGGCCAGGACGTGCAGCAGGAGGTCGCCGCCCGCCAGCGGCACCACGTGCACCAGCCGCCCCAGCGCCGCCAGGTCGGCGAAGCGGTGCACCTCCAGCCCCGACTCGTTGAAGACCCGCAGGTCGCCGCCGCGGGACAGGTAGAGCTCGCGCGCCTCGGGGTCCCACGAGAGCGAGGCGCCCGAGAGGTCCGGCCGGCCGGTGGGCGTGGTGAGGTCGTAGAGCGGGGCCAGGCGTGCCTCGGCCACGCCGTTGGCCGGGACGAAGCGCGGCGCGGCCGCCAGGAGGGCCAGCAGCGCCGCGGTGAGGGCCCCGGTCACCGCTCACTCCAGCGTGGTGAAGAGCTGCACCCGGTTGTTCCCGCGGTCGGCGAGGAGCGCCTCGCCCCGCGAGGTGACGCAGAGCTGGGCCGGGTAGTAGAGCAGCCCGTTGCCCCACCCCATGGCGAGCTGCCGCCCCTGGTAGCTGCCGTCCAGCCCCAGCACCACGATCCCCATGCCGTGCTGGTCCACCACGAAGAGCCGGCCGCGGCCGTTGGAGACCAGCGCCGCCGGGAAGTTCATGGCGTCCTTGAGGCTGCGGGTCAGCGGCTTGAAGGCCGCCTCGCCCTTGGCGGCGGTGAAGACCTGGGCCGCCACCGCCTCCAGGGCGAAGGTGGTGCCCTGGGCGTCCACCCAGAGGTCGGTCCACTGCCCCTTCGGCAGCGGCACGCGGCGCTGCTCCACGCCGGCGGCGTCGAGCTCGACCACCGCCTGGGAGCCGCCGTCGAGCACCGCCACGCCGGCGCCGGCCAGGGCGAAGGCCACCGGGGCGAAGCCCGGCGCCCCCTTCGGCTCCACCCAGCCGGCGAAGGCGTAGCCCGGCCCCAGGCGCGCCAGCTTGCGGGCCTTGCGGTCGAGCACCCAGGTGTCCCCCTTGGCGTCGAGGGCGACGCGGGTCGGGTGCCGCAGCTCCGGCACCTTCACCTCCGCGGCGCCGGCCAGGCCGCCCGCCTCCAGGCGGGCCGTCACCAGCCGGCCGTTGCCGGTGTCGGCCACCACCACGCGGCCGTCCTCGGCGCAGCCGACGCCCTCGGGGGCCTTGAGCCGCACCTCCTTCTCGTCGGTGAGCAGCGTGCGGGCGAAGCGGAAGGCCACCCCCTCGGCGCGGGCCGCCGGGGCCAGCGCGAGGGCGAGGAGCGCGAGCAGGGACGTGCGCAGGCGCGGCATGGCGGTCACCTCCGGTACTGCTGGTGGCAGGCGGTGCACAGCTCGCTCCCCTTGGAGAACGGCATGAGCTTCTTGTGCTCGGTGCCGTGCGCCCGGTGGCAGGAGAGGCACTCCAGGGAGAGGTTGGGGTTGCGCGGGTCGGCCACCTTCGGGCCGAGCGGGTGGCTGGAGTGCTGGCCCCAGTCGTGGCAGGTCTGGCAGAGCGCGATGGAGTCGGGCTTCTGCAGCAGCAGCGCGGCGTCCTGCCCGTGCGGGTCGTGGCAGGCGGTGCACTGGCCGTCCTTGACCGGCTCGTGGTGGCTGGCGGCCCGCACGTCGCGCTGGATGGTGTCCTCGTGGCAGCGGGCGCAGAGCGCCTTCATGGGGGCCAGCAGCAGCTTCTCCTCGGACGACGCGTGGGGCGCGTGGCAGCCGAGGCAGGTCTGGCCGGCCAGCACCGGCTGGTGGACGCGGTTCTTGCCCAGCACGCCGTTCACCATGGGGGCGTGGCAGCCGCGGCAGAGATCGACCCCGCTGGTGCGGAGGGCGAAGGGGGTGGCCGAGCCGGCCGGCTGGTGGCACTGGCCGCACATGCCGCGGGCCACCGGCGGGTGGACCTTGTCGAAGAGCAGCCCCTTGCGATCCGAGCCGTGCGGGTCGTGGCAGGAGGTGCAGCGCGCCCCGGCCACCTTGTACTCGTAGTGGGCCTTGGCGAAGAGCGGCTTGTCGGTCCTGTGGCAGCCGGTGCAGAGCTCGGGCACCGCCTTCTTGAGGAGGTGGCCGGCCTTGGCCGCGGCGTGCGGCTCGTGGCAGGCGGCGCAGCCGGCCGACTGGATGGGGGCGTGGCGGTGCTTGGCCTTGGCGGCCCGCTCCACCAGCTTGGGGTGGCAGCCGGCGCACAGGTCGAGGGCCGGCTTCACCAGCACCCCCTTGTTGGCGGAGGCGTGGGCGTCGTGGCAGCCCAGGCACTTCTGCTCGGCCACCGGCTTGTGGGTGCTGGCCGAGCCGGCCGGCGTCAGGTCGCCGTGGCAGAGCCCGCACACCTGGTTGGGCGCGTCGGTGAGGAACTTGGGCCGGTTGGAGGCGTGCGGGTCGTGGCAGCCGATGCAGTTCCTCGACCGGACCGGGGTGTGGACCACCGGCTGGCGCAGGGCCTTCTGCAGCTCGCCGTGGCAGTCGAGGCAGAGCTTGCCCTCGGCGCCGGGCTTGAGCTTGCGGTCGGGGGCCGCCGCCGCCGGGCCGGCCGGGGCCAGCGCGGCCAGCGCGACCAGGGTGGCCAGGGCGAGGAAGGGGACGTGGGGGCGCGGGCGCATGGCGGGGCTCACTTCCGCTTCTCCGTGGCCGTGTGGCAGGCGTCGCAGGTGCGGGCGCCGAAGGGGGCGTGCTGCTTCTCCTTGAAGAACTTCGGATCCTCGGAGGCGTGGGGGTCGTGGCAGGAGGCGCAGTCCATCCCCTTGGCGGCGATGCCCAGGTGGGCCTGCTGGAACCCCTCCTGCTTCGAGTCGTGGCACTGGCCGCACAGCTCGGCGGTCGGCTCGTTGGCCAGCTTCCGCGCCGCGCCGAAGTGCGGCTGGTGGCAGGTGAGGCAGTCCTCCACCGGCGAGTGGTTCTTGCGCCTGGCCAGCGCCTCCTTGAGCGGCTTGTGGCAGGAGAGGCAGAGGTCGGGCGGCTTGGCGAGGAGCAGCCCCTTGATGGCGGCGGTGTGCGGGCCGTGGCAGCCGGTGCAGTTCCCCTGCTCCCAGGCGGCGTGGCGGCTCTTGGCCCCGGCCCCCTTCTTGGCCTGGCCGGCGTGGCAGCGCAGGCAGGTGGCCTTCTCGTCGGTCGAGAGCATCCCCTTGGCGCTGGAGCCGTGGGCGTCGTGGCAGCCCAGGCAGTCGCCCTTGGCGAAGGGGGCGTGGACGGCGCTCCCCTCGCCGCCCTTGGCCTCGCTCTTCTTCACCAGGTCGCCGTGGCAGGCCCGGCAGAGCTCGGCCCCGGCCGCCTTGAGCAGCTTCGGCTTGTCGCCGCCGTGCCCGAGGTGGCAGGCGGTGCACTGCCCCTCCAGCACCGGGGCGTGGGTGTGGGTCTTGACGAACTTGCCCTCGGCGTCGGCGTGGCAGCCGTAGCAGACCCGGTCCACGCGGTCCTTGAGCATGCCGGCCAGGTTGGAGCCGTGGGGATCGTGGCAGGCCGAGCAGTCGCCCTCCTGGAAGGGGACGTGCTGCACCTTGGCCTTCAGCGCCTCCCTGGTCTTCCCGTGGCAGCCGAAGCAGAGCTCGGCGTCCTTCTTCTCGAGGAGCCTGGCCTGCGGCGCGGCGTGGGGGGCGTGGCAGGCCAGGCAGGCCCGCTCCGACGCCACCGGCTTGTGGGGCACGGCGCGCCGCTCGGCCTGCGCGGCGTGGCAGGGGGCGCAGGCCCGGGCGCCGGGGGCGGCCACCAGGGCCTTCTGGTTGGCGGCGTGGGGGTCGTGGCAGGCCACGCACTGGCCCGCCTTCACCGGGGCGTGGACCACCTTCTGCCCCTTGGTGACGTCCTTGGCGTCGTGGCAGCCGGCGCAGGCCTCGCCAGGCTTGCCGGCGACCGCGAAGGGCTTCGGGCTGGTAGCGGCGGCGTGGCAGGCGTCGCAGGAGGCCGAGGCCACCGGGTCGTGGACCACGGCGCGGAGCAGCTTCTTGCCGGCGGAGGAGTGGGGCTCGTGGCAGCCGGAGCAGGCCCTCACCGGGTAGCCGCCGTGAGCCTTCTTCATGGCGGCCGAGGGGGCGTGGCAGCCGCTGCAGAGCTGGTCCTGGCTGGCGCGCAGGAGGCGCGGCTCGGCGCCGCCGTGGGAGACGTGGCAGGCGCGGCAGCCCTTGTCGGGCAGCACGGCGTGGACGCTGGCCCGCTCGAAGGGCTTCCGGTCGTGGCAGGCGAAGCAGCCCTCGGCGCCGGGCTTCTTGAGCATGGCGGCGTCGTTGCCGCCGTGCGGGTCGTGGCAGCTCACGCAGGCGCTCTTGCCGGCCGGCGCGTGGACCACCTTCTGGTCGGTGCCGATGGCCGAGGCCTTGTGGCACTCGGCGCAGAGCTCGTTGCCGGTCCTCTTGAGGAGGAGCCGGGGCACCACGCCGTGGCGCAGGTGGCAGTCCTCGCACTTCTGCGCCTTGACCGCCGAGTGCACCTTCTTCAGCCCGCCGACCTTCTCGGCGAACTTGGCGTGGCAGTCGAGGCAGTCCCGCCGGGCGAACTTGCGCTCGGCGGCCCCGGCGGCGGCCGGCGCGGCCAGCGCCGCGGCGGCCAGCAGGGCGACCAGCAGGGCCGGGGCGACGGGCGCCGGCCGGGTGGGTAGCGTGGGCATGATCCCCTCCTCCAGGCTCGCTCGCAGGCTCACTCGCCGCCCAGCAGCCAGACCTTGACGCCGTGGGCCGGGCGGAGCTTCGCCATCCACTCGTCGATCTTCAGCTGGAGGGCCTTGTTCAGCACCTGCGGCCGGACCTCCTCCACCGCCTCCTCGAAGGTGCGGGTCCGCTCGGGCGTCACCGCCTTGACCTGCACCACGTACTGCTGGCCGTTGAGGGCGGCCAGGCGCACGTCGCCGGGCTGGCACCCGGCCAGCGCCTTCCGGAGCGCCTCGGGCATCTGCGAGGCCGAGACGGTGCCCCCCTGCAGCACCGGGGAGCCGGCCGCCGGCGCCACCTGGCCCTCGGCGTTCTGCTTGAGCCACTTGAGGTCGGTGCCGGCCTGCAGCCCCTTGGCGGCGGCCTGGGCCTTGCCGGCGTCGGCGAAGACCAGCCCCTCCAGGGCGTAGAAGGCCGGGAAGGTGAAGTCCTTCTTGCGCGCCTCGTAGGCGGCCTTGAGGTCGTCGTCGGAGACCGTGAGCTCCGGGACGATGACCTTGTCGATGAAGCTGGAGAAGAGCAGGTTGGTCTCGAACTGCGCCGCCTGCCGCTTCAGCTCGGGCCGCTCGTCCACCTTGAGCCGGGCCGCCTCCAGCACCACCAGCTTCCGCGAGACGAGCGCGTCGAGGGCCGGCGCCTTCTCCTTGTCGAGGCGCTTCTCGGCCTGCGCCGACTCGACGCCGTGGAAGAGCGGCCGGACCACCTCCTCGGCCACCTCCCCCAGCGTGATGGTGCCGCCCCCCTTGATGCGGGCCACCACCCGCTTGTCGGCCCTGTAGGCGGCCAGGCCGGGCTTGGGGCTGTCGAGATCGACGCTCTTCAGCACCGCCTCGTCGAGGGTGACGTACTTCCGCTTGAGGCCGGCGTAGTAGCTGGCCAGCGCCTTGGTGGCCGCCTCGCCCTTGAGCGCCGCCTCCACCTTGCCGCGCACGGCCTGGGGGTCGCCGGCCCGCGCCTCCTCCAGGCGCACCACCGTGAACCCCTCGCCGGCGGCGAAGGGGGCGGTGGCCTGGCCGGGGCGGAGCGCCTCGAGCTGCCTCACCACCTCGGCCTGCAGCTCGCCGGCCTTGATCCACTGCGCGCCGCCGTCCGGGCGCCCCTTCTTGTCGGCCTGCGCCCTGGCCGCCAGGGCCTCGAAGTCGCCGCCGCCGGCCAGGGCGGCGCCGAAGGCGGTGGCGTCGGCCTGCTTGGGGAAGAGGACCGAGCGCACCTTGAACTCGCGCGCCTGCTCCCGGGCCGCCTTGTCGAGCGCGGCCGGGTCCACCTTGACGCCGGCCAGGGCCTGGCGGCGCACCTCGGCGGTCCGCAGCGCCAGGCGGTTGCTCTCCACCGCCTTCTTCACCTCCGGCAGCTCGTCGATGCCCATGGTGCGGGCCTCGGCGGTGAGGAGCTTCACCTGGACCAGGCGGTCCAGCAGCGCGGCGAAGTCCATCTTCGCGGCGCTCTTCCCCTCGGTGCGGGACTGGTGGGTGGTGGCCGCCACCTCGCGGAGGTCGTCCACCGTGATGACCTCCTCCCCCACCGCCGCCAGCGGCACCTCGGCGAAGCGATCGTCGACGAGCGGCACGCGGAGCTTGAGCGCGATGGAGCCGGCCTCGGCCTTGTCCCTCGCCTCGGGGGCGGCGGCGGCGGCCAGCGCCGGGAGGGCGGCGACGAGGAGCACGAGCGTGAGGCGCTGTCGAGTCATGTAGGTCCTCGGGCGGTGGTGGCCGCCGGCGTCCTGCAGGTGGTTCGGGTGTGTCGTGGAGGCGTGCAGTCTTCATGCCCTCCACGGGGGGATCGCATGCACCTCAAACCTTCGGAATCACGGCGGCGCGCGCTCCGGCGCAGCCCCCTCCGGCGCATGCTTTGCGTCGGCGGCGCCGGGACGCGCAGGACGATCCGGCGACCGCCGCGGCCAGGCGCCGCCGCCCAGGATCCCGTCCACCACCTCCCGCGCCAGGCGGCAGGTGAGGTCGGCCTGGGCGCGCACGCGCCCCAGGTCGAAGAGCCAGACGCCGTCACCGCCGCGCCCCGCCGAGCTCGACTGCCAGGCGAAGCGCGCCGTGCGCGACTCCAGCATGGTGACGGAGAACTCGGCCTCCGGCGCCGCGCCGGGGCCACGCACATCGGCGTACTTCGACACCGTGCCGCTCACCAGGTAGTCCACCTCCATGGCGCCCAGCAGCAGGCGCGCGGTGTCGGCGGACATGCCCTCCGGGATGAGGATGCGGCGGTGCAGCACCTCCTCGCGCACCACCGCCGGCTCGAGGACGCGGAAGCGGCCGGCCGCCACCAGCTGGCGCACCAGGGCCAGCGCCACCGCGTCGCCGGCCGCGGCGTGGGCCGCCTGGTTCCGGAAGGGCAGCACCGCCACCGACGCCACCAGCCCCTCCGGCGGCACCACGTTGCGGTAGGCGAGGCGCGGGCGGAAGCGTCGCCCGCCCTCGCAGCCGGCCCCGGCCGGCGGGCCGCCGGCCAGGAAGGCGGCCAGCGAGGCCGCCAGCTCGCGGGCCGCGGCATCGCGCAGCGGGGCGAGGTCGTGGACCAGGCCCAGCTGGAGGAGGCCCGGCGCGTCGGCCCCGGTGCGCGCCGCGCCGTCCATCCAGTAGAGGATCGGGTCGGCCTCGGCCGAGGCGAGCCGGGCCAGCAGCGAGAGGCGAGGTGGATCGCCCTCGTCCAGCTCGAGGACGCTGGTGGCCAGCACCGCCTCCACGCCCAGCTCGTCCCGGGCGGCGGCGCTGGCGGCCCGCCCCAGCCCGCCGGTGGCGCGGACGCGGTGGCGCGCCAGGAAGCCCTCCACGGCCTCCCCGGCCACCACCTGCAGGCCCGCCGCGCGCAGCGCCACCTCCAGCGCGGCCAGGACCGGCCCGGTGTCGGCGGCCCGGCCGGTGAGGTTCTCCGGCGGGAGGAGGGCGATGCGGGCCGCGGCCTCGCCGGCCGGCAGCTCCGGCGGCAGGTCGGCCAGCTTCCGCCCGGCCTCGCCCGCCGCCGCCCCCGCCTCCTCGGCCCAGGCGGGCCCCGCGGCGAGGAGCGCCACCAGCGCCAGCGCGACCCGCGCCCTACTTGAAGAGCTGGTCGAGCAGGTCATTGACGGCCGCCTCGGTGATGGCGTTGAGCGGCTCGCCCCCGCCGCCGAAGAGCCGGTCCTTGAAGCCGATGCCGCCGCGGGTGGAGGCGCCCGACCAGACCACCTTGCCGGTGCCGCACTCCTGGAGCTGGAGGGAGAGGGAGATGGCGTTGGCGGCGGCGGTGCCGGAGCGGACCTCGCCGTACTCCTTGAGCGTGCCGGTCACCACCGCGTCCACCTTGAGGAGCGTGCCGAGCTTCTGCACCTCCTCGACGGTGGGGGCGGCCGGGTTGGCCACCGCCGCCTTGGCGAGGGCGCGGGCCACCTCCCCCTGCGGCACCACGTAGACCGCGTTGGTGGCGAGGAGCTGGGTGGCGAACACGTCCCGGGCCCGGTCGGCCCCCTGGGTGTCGCGCGTCAGGTTGACGAGCGGCAGCACCGCCACCGCCTTGAGGGCCCCGAAGTCCATGTTCTTGTCCACGTAGGTCCGGGTGGCGCCGGTCCCGGCGCAGCCGGCCGCCAGCAGGAGGCCGAGCAGGCTGCCCGCCAGGGCGCCCAGGGCGCGGCGCGGGTGGTGGTGGGTCCTCGTGAACATGACGTCCTCCCCCGTGGCCGGCCTAGAAGGCCGGGAGCTGCAGTTGCGCCGTGAGCGCGTCGCTGCGGATGGTCTCGGCCGGCGAGGTCGAGTCGAGCCGGCTCAGGTTGACGGTGAGCGACTTGCCCGGCGCGATGGTCCAGACCAGGCCCGTCCCCAGGGTGCGGCTCCGCAGGCCGGCGAGGGTATCGGAGGTCTGGGCGAAGTTGAACCGCAGCGAGAGCGCGCCCCCGTGGAAGAGCGAGACCCCGGCCCCCAGGCTGGTCTGGACCGCCGGGGCGAGGCCGAAGAGGTTCCGGCTCCCGGTGGCCGAGAGGTAGAGGGCCGGGAACGGGTTGAAGGTGGCGCTCCCCTCCACCCGGCCGGAGCGCTGGGCGGTGGCCGGCAGGCCGGCGCCCCAGGCGTCGGTGTGGAGCCAGCCGAGGGTGCCGGTGAGGGTGAGGGCCCGATGCGGCGCCAGGCTGGTGGAGAGGCCGGCGCTGGCCACCTGCGAGGCCCGCCCCGCGCCGCTCCGGCCCAGGCGGAAGGCGGCGTTGAGCCCGGCGCTGGCCCGCTCGTAGAGGTCGGCCCGCAGGCTGGCGGTCACGCCGTTGGCGAGGGCGTTCCCGGAGGGCGACTCGGTGAGCGAGCCGCTGTAGTTGGCGGACCAGCCGAGGGCGGGGAGCGGGTCGGCCATGATCGAGGCGCCCCAGCCGGTCTGGGCCTGGTGCGCCGCGCGGTCGAAGGTGTCGCTGCGCACCACCCGGGCGCTGGCGTGGGTGCGGGGGTCCAGCTCCTGCCCCCAGCCCAGGGAGTGCTCCACCGTGCCGCGGAGGTCGGTGGGGTGGTTGCGGTGGTTGGCGTTGACCACCAGGTCGTAGGTGAGCCCCTGGTCCGGCAGCAGCAGCACCCGCAGGCCGCCGCTGGCCGCGCCGGAGAGGCCGCCGCTCCGCACCGTGCCGGCCGGGAGGGCCTCCACCAGGAAGGCCTCCAGCTCGGTCACCAGGATGGCCGCGTAGAGGGGATCGACGCTGACCGCGGTGGCGAGGGGGCGCGTCACCACCTTGAGGTAGCGGGCCCGCGTCGCCGGGAAGGCCACCTCGAAGCGGTTCTGCAGGTCGCCGAAGGGGGCGGAGGCGACCGTGGCCACCCGCGCCCAGGCCAGGTTGTCGTCGCTGCGCCAGACCTCCCAGGCGAAGCCGGCCGCCACCGCCGGCGGGAGGGGGCGATCGACGTGGACGCGCAGCTGGTTGACCTCGGTCCGGTCGTCCGGGAAGCGCAGCCCCAGGTCGCGCGGCGCCGCGTCCCCCGCGGTGGTGCGGGCGTGGCCCAGGTCGAGGCCGGTCGAGGCGGCCAGGTCGGCGTCCACCAGCCCCGGCGCCACCGGCAGCGTGATTCGGTCGGCGGTGTCGGGGAAGCGCTCCACCGCCCCCAGCCCCGCCGAGGGGAGCTGGCGCGTCTCGCGGGTGGCGCCGCCGGCGCCCGAGGTGGTCCGGGAGTCGCGCACGGCCCCGGTGTAGGCGGCGAAGGCGGTGACGCGGCCGCCGGCGAAGGTGTCGGTCCAGGAGGCGCGGGCCGAGTGGACCTGGTCGAGGGACTCGGTGTCGCGCACGCGATCGACCGGGTTGAGGACCTGCCAGCCGTAGGTGAGGCGCCAGCGCTCCCAGCCCTCCCAGCCGAGGGAGAGGCCGGCGCTGGTGGTGGTGCGATCGACCGGGCTCGCGCCGTCCTGGCGGGTCTCGGTGCGCCCGGCGGTGAGCGTCGCCGAGGGCAGGTCGGCGGGGCGCCAGGAGAGCGTGCCGGCCCAGTCGTCGACGGTGGGCCCCTCCAGCCGGGTGGTCGCGCCGGCCCGGGTGGTGTCGAGCCGCCCGTCCCGGCGGGTGTAGAGGACCGAGCCGCGCAGCGGCTCGTTCTGGTACTCGAGCCGCAGCGTGCCCAGCCAGCGCCGCAGGTCGGTGTCGAGGTGCCCGTCGGCGTCGCGGACCCAGCCCTGGTTCCAGTCGAGGAGCCCGTTGGCCCCGGCGGTCACGGTGGGGAAGATGGCCCGGTCGAGGTTGAGGGTGAGCCGCTGGTCGAAGCGCTCGGCGCGCAGGTCGGAGCGGGTGCCGTCGGCGCGGGTGGTCTCGGTGTCCACCAGCGCGTAGGCCGGCGCGTAGCGGAGGGCCAGCCCGTCGCCGCGGGCCGCAGCCGGGTGGAGCGCCGCGGCGGCGAGGGCCAGCGCCAGCGCCGACGCGATGGTGGGGGCCGCCGCGCCACGCCGCCGGCCGCCCGCGGCGGGCCGGGATGGCGCGGCGTGCGGACGGCGCGGCACCCCGGTCACCTCCCCTGCCGCTCGCCCACCAGGGCCAGGTCGGCGGCCCCCGGCCCCACGTCGAGGCGAGCCCGCAGGCGCCGGCTGGCGAGATCGATCACCGCCACCTCGCCGCTTCCCGGCAGGAGGGCCAGCAGCGCCCCCTCGGTGTCGTCGATGGCGAGGCGGGAGGCCGGCCCGGGGAGCGGGATGCTGCCCACCGCCAGGAGCGAGGCCGGGTCGAAGAGCTGGATGCGGGCGTCGCGCCCGCCCACCAGCAGCAGGCCGGAGCGCGGCTCGCGGGCCAGCGCGGTGGCCCCGGGCCCGGTGAAGAGCCGCCCCACCAGCGCCCCGTCGGGGAGCGAGTGGACGGTGAGGTAGGGGGCGTGGGCCGAGGCCACCAGCAGCTGGTCGCCGGCGGGCGTCACCAGCAGCCGGATCGGGTCCGGCTCGACCGGGATGGCGCGCCCCACCGCCCGCGCCGGCAGATCCACCACCGTGACGGTGGCGGCGCGGCGGCTGGCCACGAAGGCGCGGAGGCCGGCCCGGTCGAGGGTGAGCCAGCTCGGCTCGGCGGCGAGCGGCAGGCGCGCCAGCTCGTCGCCGCTGCGCGGGTCGGCCAGCACCAGCGAGTCGGAGCCGGCGTTGGCCACCACCAACAGGGCGCCGTCCGGCGTGAGCGCCAATGCCGCCGGGCGATCGCCGCCGCGGAGCCGCAGCGGCTCCAGCTCGTCGAAGGTGGCGAGGTCGAAGGCCTGGACCCGGTCGGCGCCGGCGCTGGCCACCCAGGCCACCTGCCGGGCCGCGTCCACGGCCACGCCGGACGGGCCGGGCGCGGTGGGGAGCAGCCCCACCAGGGCGTGGGCCCGCCGGTCGAAGACCGCCACCGCGTCGAGGGTGGTGGAGGGGCAGAGGCCGAGCAGGAGCGCGCTGGGCCGCTCGACGGGCGCGGCGGCGAAGGGCACCGGCGAGAGGATGGCGCCGTCGCGCACGGCGTCGGGCCGCAGGGCCAGGCGCAGCACCACGCCCCGCCCCGCCCCCACCTGGAAGCTGGCCGGGATGCGCAGCGGCCCCTCCGGCAGGGAGAGCGCGCTGGCGGCCCCGAGGCTGGCCCGCGCCACCTGGACCTGCAGGGCGGTGAAGGTGCCGTGGGGCACGCGGCCGGTGGCGAGGAGGCGCGGGCGCGGCGGGCCGGCCTGTCCGCCGGGTGCCGGGAGGAAGGCGAGCGGCGTGACCGCGCCGTCGGCGCCCACCGCGGCGAGGGAGGCCAGGTCCACCGTCGGCGCGCCGCCGCCGGCCGGCTCGAGGAGCACCGCCACCTCGGCGTCGCCCGGCGACCGGGTCGGCGGGCCGGCCGGCGCGGGGGGCCGCAGGGCGCAGCCGGCGGCGAGGAGGGCGAGCGCAGCGGCCCCGGCGAGCGGGGCGCGGCGGGGGCCGGGCTGGAGGCGAGGGGGCACCGACGCTCCTCGGGGGCGGGACGACGGGGGCGGGCCGCGCCCCGGGGGCGGCGCCGCGCCGAAACGGTGGGTGTGGGGCGATGCTACCCGAGCCCCGACCCGGCCACACGGCCAGAAACGACGCAGGGGGCCGCTCGCGCGGCCCCCTGCTCACGTCACGCTGCGGTGAGGCGGGGCCGCGCTAGTCCTTCACGTGGCACTTGTTGCAGAGGAGCCGCTGGTAGCCGGCGAACTGCGTCGCCGGGCGGCCGTAGTACTGGGCCTCCTGGGCGGCCTGGCCGGCGAAGCCCAGGTTGATCTTGTTCTCGGTGGTGCTGGTGTCGAAGATCGCGGCGCCGGCGGCGTCGGCGATGGTCATGAACTCGTTCTGGTGCCCGTACCGCAGCATGTTCTTGAAGCCCGAGGCGTGGGCGCGGTGGCAGGAGAGGCAGGAGACGGTGCTGGAGGAGGCGGCGGTCGGGCCGAAGCCCTTGGCGCCGGTGTTGGAGGCGGTGGTCTTGAGGGTCGCCTGGTCCACGGCGCCGGTCTCGAAGGGGACCAGCGAGGTGTAGTTGGAGCCGGTGCCCGAGAGGTCGCCGGTCTTCACGTAGGCGACGTAGTTGGTCGCGATGGTGGCGCCCAGGGTGGCCGCGTTGCCCGCCGGGTGGCGGAGCATGTCGGTGCCCGAGACGTAGCCGTTCATCAGCATGGCCGGGTGGCAGTTGGCGCAGAACTCCGACATGCCCTTGCCGTAGGTGATGACGGTCTCGTTGACGCTCTCGAGGCGGTTGTAGCCGTTGGAGCTGGAGCCCGGGGCCACGGCGACGGGGGCCGGGGCGGTGAAGGGCACGGCGTTGTAGGACTTGGGGGCGTAGCCGGCGCCGCCGAGGATGCGGAAGGTGCCCTGGGCGAAGCCGGCCTGGAGGGCGGCCGAGCCGGAGCCGCTCTGCTTGATGGGCGCGCCGGAGGTGACCTGGGTGTCCAGCTTGCTCACGTCGGTGACGCGGTACTTGCCGTGCGGGTCATGGCAGGAGGAGCAGGCCAGCTTGGCGGCGTCGAAGGTGCCGCCCGGGGCGGTGGCCTTCTCGTCGGCGGCGTAGCCGTAGCCCGGGGCGACGATGTTGTGGCCGCGCTCGTGGCCCTTGTTGACGCCGGGGGTGTTGCGGATCTTGTAGGGCACGTCGGCGCGGATCCAGCCGAAGTCGCCGCCCGGCGTCATCTGCAGCGGGACGGCCAGCGTGTTCTCGGCGTTGCCGGCGGTCGTCAGGTCGGCCGCGGCGGTCGAGATGTGGTAGCCGCTCGGGCCGGTGTCGCCCTCGTGCTGGTGGCAGTTGAGGCAGGCCTCGGACTGGTTGCCCTGCAGCAGGTACGGGCCGGCCTGGTACTGCGGCCGGAAGGACGTCATCGCCGCGCCGCCGTCCGAGTTGTGCATGGTGTGGCAGCCATCGCACTCGGCCACGCCACCGCTGTGGAAGGCGTACGCGTTCCCCCACGCGAGCGCCAGCACCGCCGCCATCGTCAGCTTCAGAGACTTCATGTGCTCCTCCGTGAACTGCACGTTGTGCAACAAGCCGCCGCGTTCCCCTTCAACCGCGAGGCGCCTGCACGGCAGGCGCTCCCCTGTGAGTTCTCGCGGTCCGCGGCGATGCTTGGCCCACAAAGCATCCCCCGTGCCGGCGCCTCCCGCCGGCGGGGGTGATCCCGCCAAGGCCGTGACACCGCTCGGATCGGTCGACTTCTGTCGCAGACCCGCGGTCGGAGGCGTCACTGGGTGTGTTCACCCGCGGCTGGGTGAAGCCCCCCAGCGCACATCGGCGCCGTGGGCGAATCGTCGCGGCTCAAACGATGTGCGTTCTTGCGGCTCATACGACTTCACCATGGGAAAGGTCCGTGATTCTGCGCTGCGCGCTGGCGCACGGGTGGTGAGGTCGGGTGCGCGCGCCGCCACTGCGGGAAATCCCCCACCCACCCCGCCGCGCGCCGGCGCCCACCCGCGACGACGGGTTGACGCAGCCGCCTTCCTCGCCGCGCGCCGGCGGCGTAGGGTCGCCGGCACCATGAACACCCGCACGTCCCTCGCGGCCGGCGCCCTGGCGCTGGCCTCCTCGCTGGCGCTCGCCGCCTGCGGCGGCGCCGGCGGCGCGCCGCCCGCCCCGTCGCCGGCCGGCCGGCCGCTGGGATCCCCGCGCCTCGCGACCCTCGACGCCGCCGGCGGCACCCTGGCCTCGGCGGGCGGCGAGGTGGTGCTGGAGCTGCCGCCCGGCGCCCTGGCGGCGCCGGTGGAGCTCACGCTGACCGAGATCGGCAACACCGCGCCGGGCGGCGCCGGCAGCGCCTGGCGCCTCGGCCCGGCCGACCTGCGCCTCCTCCAGCCGGTGCGCCTCACGGTGACGCCCGGCGTGGCGGTGGGCGCGCTGGGGCTCTCCTGGCAGGCCAGCGGCGGCGGCTTCTGGCAGCGCTGGCGCGGCGTGGCCCGCGACGAGGCGGCGGGCTCCCTCTCGGCCGAGGTCGATCGCCTGGGCGACTGGGCCCCGGCGGCCGCGGCCCACCCCCGCGACCTGCAGGGCGTGGCCGCGCTCACGTCCACGCTGGGCCCCGCGGTGACGGCCAGCGCCGCCGTCACCCTGGACTACGCCGGCGAGGCCGGCGGCACCGCCTGGTACGTCCTGGGCGGCACCCTCTCCGCGCCGGCCAGCTACGCCGACGGCGCCGACACCTGCGCGGTGGCCGCGCCGGACCTCCCCCTGCGCCCCAACCTGGCGGAGCTGGCGGCGGCCGGGCCGCGCCTCGCCTTCGGCCTCTCCGGCGCCTGGGCCGCCGCCTGCACCGGCCCGGGCGGCGACCGGAGCGACACCCTGCTCCTCGCCTGGGACGTGGCCGGGGTGGCCCTCCACGCCTGCCCGCGCAGCGACCTCCAGGCGCCGGTGGCCGGGCCGGACCGCTGCGAGGGCCGGCAGGTGGCCGACTGCGGCGCCGGCGGCACCGTGACCGCCTCCTGGACCTTCGTCCCCTGCGCCGAGGGTACCGCCTGCGACGCCGGGGATTGCCGGGCCGGCCAGGTGCGCTGCGCCACGCCCCTCCCCACCTGCGCCGACGCCGGCCCCCTCGACGACGGGACGGCCTGCGGGACCACGCCGGGCGCCGCCTGCCTGGCCGGCGCCTGCGTGGGCCCCTGACTCAGTACCACCAGACGCCGAAGACGCCGGCCTCCGACCAGGCGGAGGTCTTGCCGCTCACGCGATCGCGGGCCATGACGCGCCAGCCGTAGCTGTCCGGGTAGTAGCCGGCGGCCAGGGAGGTGGTCCAGGCGGTCCCGGCGATCCAGCCGGAGTCGGCCACGGTGGTCCCGAACAGCACCACCACCACCCGGTACTCCACGGCGTGGCCCAGGGGCGAGGCCGAGGCCTGCCAGGCCATGGTCATCGGCTCGGCGTCGTTCCAGGTCCAGGCGTCGGCGGTGCGGAGCAGCACCGGCGTGCCCGGCGCCTCCGGATCGGCCGTCTGGAAGGTCGCCCCCGGCGAGCGGGCCTGGTTGCGGTAGCGGTCGGAGGAGGCCACGCGGAGCTGGTAGGTGGCCGGCCCGGTGAGGCCGGTGAGCTGGACGGCGTGGGCCCGCTGCAGCGCGGCGTCGCCGGCCACCAGGCCGTAGCTCCCCTGGCCGTACTCCACGAAGCCGGAGGCCGGCTCGTCGGTGGTCCAGGTCACGGTGGCGGCGCCCGGCGCGGTGGCCGAGACGGCCAGGCCCGAGAGGACCGGGGCGCGCAGCTCCAGGGCCGGGATCCAGCCGGTGTCGTGGCAGTGGGTGCAGTCGGCCGTGTAGCCGGGGAGCGGCCCGTGGGCGCCGTGCGGGATGGCCACGGGGTACGGGAAGGCGCGGACGCCCTCGTGGCCGTGGCAGGCAAAGCACGGGCTGCCGGCCGGCTGCGGGTCGGCCTGGTGGCAGGCCAGGCAGGAGCCGTGGCGCTCGCCCAGGTGGCAGCCGGCGCAGAGCTGCTCCGCCCCCACGCCGGCGCGGGTGATGGCGCCGGCCGGGAGGGCCTGGCCGTTGACCCCGGCGCGGAAGAGCCAGGGGTTCCCGGAGGCGTGCGCGTCGTGGCAGGCGGTGCAGGCCAGCGCCGCCTGGCCGCGCACGTAGGGCGCCGCCAGCGTGCCGCCGGAGCCGGTGCCGGCCCGCGCGCCGTGGAAGTCGCCGGCCGGATCGGCCCAGCCCACCAGCAACGGCGGGGACTTGCCGGCCAGGGACTGCCCCTTCCCCAGGTGGCAGGCCTCGCAGACCGGGTTCAGCTCCGGCGCGCCGCCCAGGCCGGTCTCGATGACCTGGCCGCCGGCTTGGATGCGCACCTTGCCGGAGACGTGGCGGGAGAGCTCGTGGCAGCCCTGGCAGGCGGCACGGACGGCGATCGGGTCACCGCCGGCCGCGGGGTGCGAGGAGCCGCCGGCCGGCACCGCGCCCCCCTGCGCGTGGCAGGTGGTGCAGGCGAGCGGCCCGGTGGCCGACCAGGCGATGGAGGTCGCCGCGCCGCCGGGCGGCGCGTGGCAGGCCACGGCGCAGGTGGCGTCGCCGCCGCTCCGCGCGATGGTGCCGGTGAGCGCCCGGCCGCTGGGGAGCGTGGCGCCGGCGGCCAGCCCCAGGGCGCCGCCGCAGGGGTGGCAGGTGGCGCAGCCGCCCGCCAGCGGCGCGTGGGCGTCGTGGGCGCCGGTGCCGGTGCAGGTCGCCGCCGCAGCCTGGAGGGCGAGCTGCGGGACGGGGGCCGGGGCCGGGACCTCGTCCGCCACCTGCGTCACCTCCGCCGCGGCGGCCCCGCCCGGCTGGTCGGGTCGATCCGCGCAGCCCGCCAGGGCGGCCAGCGCGGCCGCGGCGCAACACCCCATCCACCACATCCGGTACGACGAAGCCATGTTCGTTCCCCCTGGCCCGCGGTGACCGCCCCCCCACGGCGCGGCGCGCGAGCCACGGCGGTGGTGCAAGCAACCCCCGCACCAGCGGCTCCCCCTCCCTCCCGGACCGTCGCGACCGCCCGCCTCCTCCCCTCCGACCGCCCACCCGGCCGCCGCCACCCTCCCGCCGCCGGCCGGTGGCCGACGCCGCGCCCGCCACTGCGCGTCCTCGCACGCGCGGCGCAGGCGCACAGGCCCAGATGCGTACCCGAAGCATGTCGCTGGCGCGATTGGTTGCTCCACGTACGATGTCGCCACCGCCGCCGCACCCGCAGGACGACCGCCGCACCGCCGAGGACCGCTCGACATGCCCCCGCTCACCCGCCGCTCGCTCACCCTCCTCGCCGCGCTGGCCGCCTGGCCCGCGCTGGGCGCGCCGCCGCTCCCCGGCAAGGGCGCCGCGCCGGCGCCTGCCGCCAAGGCCGCGCCCGCCAAGGCGCCCGCGCCGGCCCGCGCCTCGCCCAACGCGCCCATGCCCGCCGGCCCGGCGGTGAAGTGGGTCCACAGCCCCTACGAGGCCGGCGACTGCGCCGTCTGCCACGAGCGCAACGACCCCAAGAGCCCGGGCAAGGTGGCCGGCTCCATCAACGAGCTGTGCGGCTCCTGCCACGGCGAGATGGCCGAGATCCTGGCCCGCCCCCACCGCCACGCCGCGGTGGAGGACTGCACCGCCTGCCACAACCCGCACAACGGCCCGGCCCGCAAGCTGCTCCTCGCCGACCTGCCCGACCTCTGCTGGGGCTGCCACCCGGCCATGCAGGAGAAGGTGGCGGCGGCCAAGGTGAAGCACGACGCCCTCACCACCGGCCAGAAGTGCGTCGGCTGCCACGACCCGCACGCCTCCCAGGTGCAGAAGCTGCTGGTGGCCCTCCCCTACGACCTGTGCGTGGACTGCCACGCCCAGGACGGCGTCAAGGCCTCCGACGGCCGGCTCATGGGCAACGTGAAGCAGGTGCTGGCCGACAACCCGGTCTGGCACGACCCCGTCAAGGCCAAGGACTGCTCGGCCTGCCACCTCACCCACGGCGGCCCCAACTTCAGCCTGCTCCTCGAGCCCTACCCGGCCAACTTCTACGCGCCCTACGCCACCAAGGACTACGCGCTCTGCTTCGGCTGCCACGAGGAGAAGGCCATCTCCACGCCGGAGACCGCCACCCTCACCTCCTTCCGCGACGGGACCCGCAACCTCCACGCCCTGCACGTGAAGCAGAAGCGCGGCCGCACCTGCCGGGCCTGCCACGAGGTGCACGCCTCCAAGCAGGAGCACCAGATCCGCGACAGCGTCCCCTTCGGCCCGCGCAACTGGATGCTCAAGGTCGGCTACACGCGCCTCCCCACCGGCGGCACCTGCGCCCGCACCTGCCACGAGGCCAAGACCTACCACTACAACCGCACCGTGAAGGCGGTGGCGCCGTGAGCCCGGCCCCGGTGGCGTCCCGGCGGCTGGGGGCGGCGGTGGCGGCCCTGGTGCTCTTCGCCGCCCTGGCGGCGCTGCTGGCCGCGGCGGCGGCCCGCGCCGAGGGGAGCGCCGGCAAGAAGCGCCGCCCGCTGCCCCACGAGTACGGCCAGGTGGTGCTGGCCACGCCGGCGGGCGGCCGCATGGCCCCGGTGACCTTCGACCACTGGCGCCACCGGGCCCGCTACACCTGCCGGCTCTGCCACGTGGACGTGGGCTTCGCCATGAAGGCCGGGGCCACCGGCATCAAGCCGGCCGACAACGAGGCCGGGTACTTCTGCGGCGCCTGCCACGACGGCAAGCGCAGCGTGGACGGGAAGCGCCTCTTCGCCGCCTGCGACGCCGGGGGCGAGCGGAGCGCCTGCCAGCGCTGCCACGCCGCCCCCTCCCCGCGGGGCGCCGCCGAGTTCGCCGCCTTCGCCAAGGGGCTGCCGCGCGGGCGCTTCGGCAACGGCGTGGACTGGGAGAAGGCGGAGCAGGACGGCCAGCTCAAGCTGGTGGACGCGCTGGAGGGGCTCTCCATCCCGCGCAGGTCCATCACCGCCCAGAAGGACTTCGCCCTCTCGCCGAAGCTGGCGGGCATGCCGGAGATCATCTTCAGCCACGCCAAGCACACCGTCTGGAGCGGCTGCGAGGGCTGCCACCCCGACATCTTCGTGGGGGTGAAGCGCGGGGCCACCAGGTACACGATGGTGGAGATCTTCGAGGGCAAGTACTGCGGGGCCTGTCACGCCTCCGTGGCCTTCCCCACCCTCGACTGCCAGCGCTGCCACGCGAGGCCGGTGCAGTGAGGGGCGCCGCGCTCCCCGCCGGGGCGCCCGCCGCGCTCCTGCTGGCGGCCCTGGTCGGCCTGGCCGGCCCGGCCGATCCCGCCCGGGCGACGCCGGCGGACCCGGCCCCCGGCGGCGCGGCGCAGCCGGCCCCCGAGGCCTCCTGGCGCGCCGAGTTCGACGCCATCTGCGGCCGCACCCAGGACGCCATGGCCATCCCCACCGCCGAGCTGCGGGCGCTGGTGGAGCGGGCCGACGCGCTGCTGCCCCGCCTGGCCGCGCTCGAGCCCACCCAGCGCCGGGTCTTCGAGACGCGGCTGCGCGCCTGCCGCAACCTCTACCGCTTCATGCTCGACACGCGGGAGGCGGGGTGAGCCGCCGGCGCACCGCCGCCGCCGTCACCGGCCTCGGCGCCGCGCTGGCGCTGGCCCTGGCGGCCGGCCCCGCGGCGGGCCTGCGGCTGCCCATCCCGCCGGAGTACGGCCGGGTGGTGCTCGACGCCGGCTCCAGCCGCGCCGGCCTCCCGCCGGTGGCCTTCGACCACTGGCGCCACCGCGCCCGCTTCACCTGCCGCCTCTGCCACGTGGACGTGGGCTTCGCCATGCAGGCCGGCGCCAGCCAGGTCACCGCCGCCGGCAACCAGGCCGGCTTCCACTGCGGCGCCTGCCACGACGGCAAGCGCAAGCTCTGGGGCGAGCGGCTCTTCGCCGCCTGCGACCCCGCCGCGCCCCCGGCGGCCCGGGAGCGCTGCCGCCGCTGCCACGCGCCGGCCGACCCGGCGCGCCTGGCGCGGGAGTTCACCGCCTTCGCCCGCGACCTGCCGCGGGACCGCGTCGGCGGCGTGGACTGGGAGGCGGCCGAGGCGTCCGGCCGGATCACCCCGTCCGACTTCCTGGAGGGGGTCTCCATCCGGCGCGACCCGCTCAGGAACCAGAAGGAGATCACCCTGGCGTCCCGCGGCACCTGGATGTCCGACGTGATCTTCTCCCACCCCAAGCACGCCCGCTGGAACGGCTGCGAGGTCTGCCACCCGGAGATCTACCCGGCGGCGGCGGGGGGCGCCCACGCCTCCATGCTGGCCATCAACGGCGGCGAGTCCTGCGGCGCCTGCCACGACAAGGTGGCCTTCCCGCTGGTGGACTGCGAGAAGTGCCACGTCAAGCCGGTGCGCTGAACGCGGCGCGCCCCGCCGCCCGGGAGGGCTGGCGGGGCGCGGTCCTGCGCGGCGACCGGGGAGGGCCTACTTCTCCTCGTCCTTGGCGCCCAGCAGCGCGCCCAGGCTCGGGCCGCCGGGGCCGGCGCCCAGCTGGCGGATCGAGTCGAGGTGGTGCAGCAGCAGGGCGCGGTTGTCGCCCACCGAGAGGTTCTGCAGCTCCAGGGCGCCGATGCGATCCTCGGGGGTGAAGGCCGGGGCCTCCACGCGCTCCATCGAGAGCTTCTCCGGCCCGTAGCTCATGTACTGGGCCTTGGTGTCCACGATGGTCCAGTCGTCGCCGCGGCGCAGCTCCACCGTGACGGTGCCGGTGACGGCGGTGGCGATCCAGCGGGTCAGCGCCTCGCGGAGCATGAGGGCCTCCGGGTCGTACCACTTGCCCTCGTAGAGCAGGCGGCCCAGGCGGCGCCCCAGCGTGAAGTAGAGGTCGAGGGTGTTCTCGTTGTGGATGGCCGAGAGGAGCCGCTCGTAGGTGAGGTGGAGCAGCGCCATGCCGGGGGCCTCGTAGATGCCGCGGCTCTTGGCGTCGATGACCCGGTTCTCGATCTGGTCGGACATGCCCAGGCCGTGGCGGCCGCCGATCTTGTTGGCCTCCAGGAAGAGGGCGTAGGGCGAGGCGAAGCGCTGGCCGTTGAGCTCCACCGGCTGGCCCTGCTCCCAGGTGACGGTGACCTCCTCGGTCTTGACCGCCACCTCGGGCTTCCAGTGCGCCACCCCCATGATCGGGTTGACGATGCGCATGGAGGAGTCGAGCTTCTCGAGGTCCTTCGCCTCGTGCGTGGCGCCCAGCACGTTGGCGTCGGTGGAGTAGGCCTTCTCGGTGCCCATCTTGTAGGGCAGCTTCCGGCGCTCGAGGTACTCCGACATCTCCTTGCGCCCGCCGAAGGCGGTCACGAAGGCCTGGTCGAGCCACGGCTTGTAGATCTTGAGCTCCGGGTCCACCAGGATGCCGTAGCGGTAGAACCGCTGGATGTCGTTCCCCTTGTGCGTCGAGCCGTCGCCGAAGACGTGCACGCCGTCCTCCCGCATGGCGCGGACGATGGCGGTGGTGGTGACGGCGCGCCCCAGCGGCGTGGTGTTGAAGTACTTCTTCGAGCCGCTCGACAGGTGGAAGCTGCCGCACTGGACCGCGATGATGCCCTCGCGGACCATCGCCTCGCGGCAGTCGATGAGCTTGGCCTTGACCGCGCCGTGGGTCAGCGCGATGGGCGGGATGTCGGCCGGGTTGGCCTCGTCGGGCTGGGCCAGGTCGGCGGTGTAGGCGTGGACCGCCATGCCCTGCTCGGACATCCAGGCCACGGCGCAGCGGGTGTCGAGGCCACCGGAGAAGGCGATGCCGACCGCGGTGCCCTTGGGCGGGAGCGACTTGTAGATTCGGGACATGGCCCCGGCACGTAGCAGAAAAAGGGGGCCGGTTCCAGCGCGGCGACGGGGTTACTCCCCCGCCCCACCTGGCCGCCCCGCCGCGGGCCAGCTTGGGGGGCAAGCGGCGCGGAGCCCCGCGGAACGGCCCGGGGTGCGGGCGGCCGCGCCCCCCATCAAAACCCGGTTTCCCGCCCCGGGGGTTCCGGCCGCCGCGCCGCGCCGTCACCTTTGCCTGGCCCGCGCCACCTCGCCCTGCGTGCGCCCACCGCCCGGGCGCGGGCCGTCCCACCCGTCGTCCCAGAGGAGGAGCCATGCCGTCCACCCCGAGGAGCCTCGCCCCGGCGCTCTGCGCCGCCGCCCTGCTCTGCCTCGCCCCGCCCGCCGGGGCCATCTCCACCTACTTCACGACCCAGTGCGCCCCCTGCCACTCCGCCGCGGTGGTCGGCTCGACCGCCACCACCTGCAACGGCTGCCACGCCCACGGCACGCACCCCTCGTCGGCCAAGGCCGCCCTCAACCTGGCCGGGGCCACCAGCGCCGCCAGCTACGCGCCCGGCGCGCCGGTCTCGGTCACCATCACCGGCGGCTACCGCACCGGCTGGGTGCGGGCCGCCCTCTTCGACCAGGACGGCCACCAGCTGGCCATCAGCACCGGCCCCAACGGCATGGGCGGCGGCCCGGGCTTCCCCATCACCCTCACCGCCCCCGCCCCCTCGGCGCCCGGCAGCTACACCTGGAGCGTCGGGTGGTACGGCAACGTGTACGACACCGCCGGCGCCTTCTTCGGGCCGCGCTTCCAGGAGGACCCGAACAACCCCGACCACGGCTGGGAGCTGGCCTCCACCAACGCCTTCACGGTCACCGCCCCCACCGCGCCGGCCATCGCCCTGGCGCCGGCCAGCCTCGACTTCGGCGCCGTCACGCTGGGCCAGGCCTCGACGCTGCCGGCGCAGGTGCGCAACACCGGCACCGCCGACCTCCGGGTGACCGCCGTGGCCCTCTGCACCACCCCGCCCACCGAGGCCGAGTTCTCCTTCACCACCCCGCCGGTCCCCTTCACCGTCCCGCCCGGCGGCAGCGCCGCCGTCTCGGTGACCTTCACCGCGGCCGACCCGGACGCCGACACCGGTTGCGTCGCCTTCACCAGCAACGCCGCCAACGCGCCGGTGGCCAACCTGGCGGTCTCGGCCACCGGCGTCGCCCCGCCCACCCCGGTGGCCGACGTGAACCCCCTCTCCCTCGACTTCGGCGCCGTCACCGACGGGACCAGCGCCAGCCGCACCTTCACGGTGGGCAACGCCGGCACCGCGCCGCTCACCGTGACGGTGGCCCGCGCCGCCGGCACCAGCGCCGAGTTCACCGCCGCGCCGGCCGCCTTCACGGTCCAGCCCGGCGGGAGCACCACCGTCACCGCCGCCTACGCCCCCGCCGACGCCGGAACCGACGTCGGCAGCCTGCTGGTCCAGTCGAACGATCCGCTCCAGGCCTCCATCCCGGTGCTGGTGAGCGGCACCGGCGTGGCCGCCCCCACCCCGCACCTGTCGCTCTCCCCCGCCAGCCTGGACCTGGGCGGCGTGACGGTGGGGGGCGCGACCTCCCTGCCGGTGCAGGTGCAGGACGGCGGCGCGGCGCCGCTCACGGTCTCGGCCATCGCCCCCTGCGCCGGCACCAGCGCCGAGTTCACCTGGTCGCCGGCCGCCCCCTTCACGGTGGCGGCGGGCGGCGCCACCACCCTGACCGTCACCTACGCCCCGACCGCCGCCGGCCTCGACGCGGGCTGCCTGGCCCTCACCAGCGACGACCCGGACAGCCCGGTCACCACCCTGGCCGTCCAGGGGACCGGCCTGGCCCCCTCGGCGCCGCGCCTCGGGGTCGACCCGGCCTCGCTGGCCTTCGGGAGCGTCACCGTGGGGCTCTCCTCCGCCCGCACGCTCACCGTGTCCAACACCGGCACCGCCGCCCTCTCCGCCACCCTGGCGCGCGCCGCCGGGACCAGCGGCGAGTTCACGGTGACCCCGGCCACGCTGACGCTGGCGCCCGGCGCCAGCGCCCTGGCCACCGTCACCTACGCCCCCTCGGCGGCCGGCGCCGACACCGGCGCGCTGGCCATCGCCAGCAACGACCCGGCCACCCCCACGCTGGCGGTGCCCCTCTCCGGCAGCGGGGCCGCGGCGCCCGCGCCGGCCATCGCCCTCGACCCGGCCGCGCTGGCCTTCGGGCCGGTGGTGACCGGCGCCACCGCGGTGCGGACCGCCGCCCTCCGCAACCAGGGGTCGGCCACCCTCGACGTCAGCGCCATCGCGCGCTGCGCCGGCACCTCGGCCGAGTTCAGCTGGACGCCCTCGGCGCCGCTCCAGGTGCCCCCCGGCGCCAGCGCCACCCTCACCGTCACCTACGCCCCCACCGACCGCTCGACCGACCAGGGGTGCCTGGCCATCGCCAGCGACGACCCGGCCAGCCCGACCGTCAACCTGGCCCTCTCCGGCAGCGGCGTGGCCGAGGCCGCGCCGGCCATCGCCCTCGACCCCTCGGCCCTCGACTTCGGCACGGTGACCATCGGCACCACCGCCACGCGCGTCAGCCAGGTGCGCAACGGCGGCACGGCGGCGCTCCACGTCTCGGCGGTGTCCGCCTGCGCGGGCACCAGCGCCGAGTTCGCCGCCTCGCCCGCCGGGCCCTTCGAGGTGGCCGCGGGCGGCGCCGCGCCCCTCACCGTCACCTACGCCCCGGCCGACGCCGGGGCCGACGCCGGCTGCCTCACGGTGGCCAGCGACGACCCCGCCACGCCCTCGGCGCGCCTCGACCTCGCCGGCACCGGCGCCACCCGGCCCACCGTGGCCGGCGACGTGGACATCGACGCGCTGCGGGTGCCGGAGCGGCTCTCCACCGGGACGGCCCGCACCGTGACGCCGCGGGCGGAGCTGGAGAACCGGAGCCGCGTGCAGGCCACCGCCACGGCGCGCCTCACCGCCGCGCTCGACGGCGCCGGGATCTACGACCAGTCCCTCCCGGTGACGCTGCGGGCCCGCGACGACCGGACCTTCACCTTCCCGCCGCTCACGGTGCCGGCGGGGGCCTCCGGGGCGCTCGCCTGGACGCTCACCGTGGACGACGCCGACCCGGACCTCGATCGGGCCACCGCCCGGACGCGGCTCCGCCCGGGCGGCGGGGGCGGCGGTGACGACCTGGCCGGCGGCGGCCCGGGGCGCGGCCCGGGCCTGGCGCTGGCGGCGGCTGGCCCGGCCGGCAGCGCCTCGGCCGGCGGCTGCGCCAGCGGCGGCGCGGCCGGCGGGGCCGGGCTGGCCCTGCTGCTCCTCCTCGGGGCGGCCCGCCTGGCGCCGCGGCGGCGCCGCGGCTAGCGCGCCCGGACGGCGAGGGGCCCGCCGGGCCCGGGCGGCGTGCCCGGGCCCGCGGGCCCCCGCGGTCCACCTCGGTCGGCGCCAGGTCAGCGCGCGTCGACCATGCGGTACCCGATGCGCACCGCGCCCCAGTGGGCGTCCTTCACGTAGACCGGCACCGAGAGGTCCACCATCTGCTCGCCGGTGTCCCGCTGGTACTTCTGGATGAGGAAGGGCGCCGTGGAGCGGGCCGCCAGGATGCCGGTCTTGTCGTTGAAGATCCGCTTGGTGCGGTTGTTGACGAGATCGTTGGCGGCGTTGCCGGTGAGGGGCTGGGAGTACCGGACGTTGTGGGTGGGCAGGTAGCCGTTCTTGTCCACCAGCACGGCGAAGATGATGTTGCCGGACCTGGCCATCACCGCCTCCTCCAGCGCCTGGACGTCGCGGTCGGCGAGCCGGTCCCAGTCGGTGGTGAACTTGGGAGGGATGACCCCCAGGGTCGGGTAGTAGAGGCCGGCGAAGAGCCGCTCCTCGCTCACCTCCTTGGTGGCCACCCACTTCTCCATGGCCTCGCCGCAGCGCTTCGACAGGTCGAGGGCCAGGGCCAGCATCTCGCGCTCCTGGGGGCCGAGCCCCTCGGAGAGCGCGGCCACGTTGGGCTTGGCCTGGGCGGCGGCGCGGGAGGGCAGCGCCAGCGCGGCGCCGAGGGCCAGGGTGAGGGCCACGAGGGCGGTCGTCTTGGTGGTGTTCATGTCGATCTCCTCGCGGTTCTACTGGCCGCCCAGGCGGGCCATGGCCGCCCTCATGCTGATGCGGAGCCGCTCCACCGCGCGGGTGAGGTGGCCGATCTCGTTGGTGGCGTCGGTCTTGAGGGGCGTCTCCAGCCCCTCGCCCATGCTGATGGCCTCGGCCGCCTCGGTGACGGCCGTGACCGGCCTCATGGCGCTCTTCACCATGAGGTAGATGGCGCCGATGGTCACCAGGGCGAAGAGGGCGAAGGCGCCCACCAGGGTGAGGATCAGGGCGGCCTTGCGCGCCTCCAGCTTCTTCATGGAGACGCCCAGCACGAAGGCGCCCCAGTGCTTGCCCTTCACGAAGATGGGCGCCGAGGCGTCCCACATCGTCTCGCCGGTGTCGCGGTGGTAGACCTGCAGGAGGAAGGGCTCCAGGTTCTTGGCCCGGTTCACCTCGGTGTCGTTGCTCCAGTACTTGCGCTTGGTGCGGTTGCCCAGCAGGTCCTTGGCCGGATCGCCGGTCAGGGGCCGCTGGTTCGGGCCGTTGTGGGTCGGCACGTAGCCGTTGACGTCGAGCCCCACCGCGTAGACGTACTCGTCGTTCTCCAGGAGCTTGTCCTGGAAGACGATCACGGCGCGGTCGGTGAAGGAGTCGTAGCGCGTGTGGTACTTGGGCTTGCCGGCCCAGTCCCAGCCCTTGATCTCGACGTAGCCCTGGTCGAAGACGTCGGCCACGCTGAGCTGGCCGCTGTCGATGGCGGCGTCGAGCACGTCGCCGTACTGGCGCGCCGCCGAGGTGGCGGCCAGGCGCGCCTTCTCCATGGCCGCCTGCTCCATCTGGCTGGCCTGGCTCCAGGTGATGAAGGCGGCCGCCAGGGCCGTCAGGCCCAGCGACAGCAGCGCGAGCTTCAGCGCGATGGTGGCGCTGAGGCTGCTGCGGATCTTCTCTCCGATGGACATCTCGTTCCTCCGATGGGGGTGGGGCGGTGAAGGGGGGCGGCGCGGGGGCGCCGGCTAGGGCTTGGCGGCCTCCGCCGCCTTGAGGAAGGCGGCGCGGTCCTTGGGATCCTCGATCTGGCCGGCCAGGTCGGCCAGCAGCGCGCCGGCCTGCGGCATGGAGAAGGGCTGGCCGCCGCCGACGCGGCGCAGGGCCTCCTCCACGAAGAGCTTGGCCATGGGCCCGACCGAGCGGGCCAGCTCGCGGGCCACCTTGCCGAGCCAGGCCGAGGTGGCCGGATCGGCGGCGGCCACCACGCTGGAGCCGAGGGTGCGCGACCAGGAGAGGCCGGTGGAGGCCAGCACCGGGCGCGAGCCGGCCGGGCCCTGCGGCACGGCCTGGGAGCCGGCCGGGGCCGGCGCGGGGGCCGCGGCCGGGAGCTGGGCGCTGCCGGAGAGGCCGGGCCGGCTGCCGCCGCCGCCCTCCAGCACCTTCTTCACCTTGTTGGCGGCCACCCGCAGCGAGACCGCGGCGAAGGCCGGGTTGAGGGTCGAGTCGGCCACCACCGCCAGCACGTAGCTGCCGCCGGCCACCGCGCCGAGGTTGCGCAGCAGGACGGTGCCGTCGGCGAAGTGGGCCGTCAGCGACTCCCAGTCCTCGTGCTGCAGGGCCACCGAGTCCACGGCGCGCGCCAGGGTGGCGGCCACCTGCTCGCAGAGCGCCTGGTCGTAGACGGCACGCCCGCGCTGCCCGACGAGGCGGCCGCTGGCGTCCATCACCAGGGCGGCGTTCACGCCGGCCTGGTCGAGGAGGGATTGGAGGCTGGTGTCCATGGGGTCTACTCCTGGAAGGTGGTGCCGAGGGCCTTCTCGACGGCCGGGATGGCGCGGGCGGGCTCGACGCGGGCGGTCAGCACCTGGCCCCGCCGCAGCGCCGCCACCACGCCGCGGGCGGGGCTCGCGGCGGAGAAGCGGCGCAGCGCGCCCAGGCCCAGCTGGTCGCCGGCGGCGGCGAGGGTGGTGGCCACGAAGCCCATCTCGGCGGCGGTGGCCTCGCCGTCGGCGTCGCCGGCCGCCTCGAGGAAGGTGCCCTCGAGGTCGCCCAGCACGGCGCCCTTCACGCCGGGGAGCTTCGCGATGGTGCTCAGGTCCGACATGGCTGCACTCCTCTGGTGTGGATCACGGGGATCCCCCGGGTGGCGGTGCCGGCGGGCGGGGCGCCGGCGGCAGGCCGGCCGCCCTCCGGGCGGCGTCGAGGACGGCGGCGGCGGCCGGCGTGGGCCAGGCGGCGGGCCGGGACGGGAAGGCGGGCGGTGGCGCGTCGGCCCAGCGCTCCTGCTCGGGGACGGCCAGGGCGTGCCAGGAGGTGAGCGTGCGCTCGCCGCGCGACGCCGCCAGCACCAGCATGTTCTCGGCCAGCGCGTTGACGCGCGCCAGCACCCCCTCGCTGCGGCGGGTCAGCACCAGCTGCGCGTCGGGCGAGAGGAGGAGGGGCGCGGCCCGGGCCGGCCGGGTCGCCGCCAGCCAGGCCCGCAGGTAGCGGGCCACCTGGGCGGCGTCGAGGGGCGGCAGCGCCACCTCGGCGGGCGGGTGGTCGCGGAAGTCCACGGCGGTGGCCAGCGCGGCCGCCAGGCCGGTGCCGCCGCCCAGCACCAGCGTGGCGGCGCGGGTGGCCAGCGCCCCGGCCACCAGGGCGGCCAGGCCGGCGGTGGACGGGTGCGGCAGGTCCACGCCGTCGAGCACCACCAGCGGGGCCTGGCGCCGCTGGCGGCGCTCCTCGGCCAGCCAGACCAGCAGCCCCTCGGTGGCCTCGGGCCCGCCCTCGGGCACGCCGGCCAGCGCCGAGAGCCGCTGGGTCACCGTGCGCCCCTCGTGGCCGGTGCGCACGTCGAGGGCCAGCACCAGGCGCGCCTGGCGGGCCTCGGCCGCCACCCGGCGCAGCAGCGTGGTGGCGCCCGCCCCGCGCGGCGCGGTGAGGAGGATCACCGGCGCCGCCGCGTCGGCCAGCAGGGCCTCCAGGCGGCCGCGCACCGACGCCAGCGGCTCGTCGCGGTAGGGCGGGGCCAGCGGGTCCACCTGGCCGAAGGGCCGGTGGGCGAAGCCGAGGACGCCGGCCAGCGGCGCGGGCGGCTCCGGCAGGGCCACCACCGCCGGCGGCGTGGGGCGGGCCAGCACGGCGATGGGCACCCGCCCGGCCGGCGCGTCCTCCCGGGCGGCGGCGGGCGCGGCGGCGGGCGCGGCGCCCGGCACCTGGCCGGCCAGGTCCTGCAGCACGCGCCGCGCGTCCCACATCAGCTCCTGCGCCGAGGCGTGGCGCTCGGCCGGCGCCTTGGCCAGGACCCGCAGCACAGGGCGGCGCAGGAGGCGGGCAGCCCCGGCACGACGGCGCGCGGGTCGGGCGGCGGCGCCGCAAGGTGGGCCTGCTCCACCGCCGCCAGGTCGGCGGCGTCGAAGGGCGGCCGGCCGGTGAGCAGGTGGTAGTAGGTGGCACCCAGCGAGTAGAGGTCGGAGGCCGGCGTGGCCACCCCGCCCCGCCAGATCTCCGGGGCCGTGTAGAAGGGCGTGCCGGCGCGGATGTGGGCCGCCCCGCCGCGCGGCATCACCGCGCCGAGGGCCATGCCGAAGTCGGAGAGCTTGGTGATGCCCTCCGGCCCCATCAGGAGGTTTCCCGGCTTCACGTCGCGGTGGACCACGCCGGAGCGGTGGGCCGCCAGCAGCGCCGAGGCGGCCTGCACCAGCACGTCGGTGGCCAGGCGGGGCTCCAGCGCCCCGCCCTCGGCCAGCAGGGCCTCCACCGAGCGGCCGGCCACGTACTCCATGGCGATGTAGCAGCAGTCGCCCTGCCGGGCCGCCCCGTAGATCTGGACCACCCGCGGGTCGTTGATGCGGGCCACCAGCCGCGCCTCGGCCAGGAACCACTGCACCGGGTCGAGCCCCCGCGCCTCCTCGGCGGCCCAGGCCAGGACCTTGATGGCGGTGGGGCGCAGCAGCGCCTCGTCGTTGGCCAGGTAGACCACGCCCATGCGGCCGCGGCCGATGACCCGCTCCAGCCGGTAGTTGCCGAGCTTGGTCCCGACCAGGCGGGCGGGATCGACCTCCGGGGAGCCCTTCGGCTCGGTGGTGGGGGGCGAGGGCGCCATGGGCGTCGGGGTCAGCCGCGGCTCCCGGCCGCCTGGCCCTGCGAGGACTCGTCCTGCTCCTTGAAGATGTTGAGCAGCAGCTCCTGCGCGTCCACCACGATCTGGCCGGGCCCGCTGGCGTCGGCCTCCTCCTTGCTGAAGGCGAACTCACCGTCGCTCCAGCGCATCAGCTGGCGCACCGTGAGGTCGATGCGCTGGCGCAGGGCGGCGTCGAGGGCGGGGCGCGGCACCAGCCCGTCGCGGCGCAGCGCCGCCTCCTCCTCCTCGCCGCCAGGCACCAGCCCCTCCACCGCCTGCTGCGCCTCCGCGCCGAGCGGGCCGTCCCGCTCCAGCAGCTGGCGCAGGCTGGGCGCGCCGGCGCCGCCGGCGTCGGTGACGTACCCCTGGCGGAAGCGCATCGTCCCCATGCCGTCCGGGGAGGAGCAGACCAGCAGGCCGGAGCGGCGCGCGCTGCGGAGGAACTCCAGCAGGTCGGGGAGGGCGAAGGAGCTGAGCCGGCCGGAGAAGACCGCGCCGGCGTCCCCGTCGCCCGCCAGCGGCCGCGGCGGCGGGGTGGTCTCGCCGGCGTGGGCGGCGTGGGGCGCGGCGGTGGCGCCGCCGCGGCCGGCCTGGATGGCGTTGCCGGCGCAGCGCAGGCCGAGGGCCACCAGGGCCCGCTCGTCGGGGTCGAGGGGCTGCTCGCCCAGCCAGGCGAAGATCTCGTGGGCGGAGGCGTAGCGCCCCAGCTTCACCAGCATCCAGGCCAGGGCCTCGCGGGCCGGCAGGAAGCGCGGCGCCGCGTCGGCGATCCGCTCCAGCCCGCGCATGGCCGCGGTGGTGGGCGGGGCCAGGTGCAGCTTGAGGAACTCGGCGCCGTCGGCCTGGCTGACGACCCCGCCGCGGATGGCCGCCACCAGCTTGCGCACCCGCGTCGCCGGCATGCCCTCCACCCCCTCCAGCAGCCGCCCGGCCGCCTCGAGGTCGCCGGCGGCGAGCGCCCGCCCGGCCAGGAAGGTGGCCGGGCCGTCCCAGCCCGGCTCGGTCGCCTGCGCCTGGCGCACCGCCGCCTGGCAGGCCTCCTCGTTGCCGGCCGCGGCGCGGATGCGCGCCTCCACCAGCCAGGTGCGCGCCAGGCCCCAGGTGTCGCGGCCCCGCTCGTAGCGCGAGCGCGACTCGTTGACCCAGGCCAGCGCCTTCTCGAGATCGGCGGCGCGGAGCAGCAGCTCCGCCGCCAGCAGCTGGCTGGCGGCCCGCGCCTCCACGTCGATCTGCCGCGACAGGTCGAGGGCGTCCTTCACGTGGCGCCGGGCCACCTCGACGCTGCCGCCGGCCAGGGCGGCGCGGGCCGACCAGAAGGCGGCCACCCACCGCACCGAGAGGTTGGGCTGGGCCTCGCCGGTCAGGTCGCGCAGGGTCCGCGCGCCGCCGGCGGTGTCGCCGGACAGCACCGAGCCCACGCCCTCCAGCAGGCGCGCCGAGGCCTCGCGGAAGGCCTCGCGATCCGGCACGGCCGCCTCGGGCCGGGCGCCGGCGGCCGGGGCGTCGGCCGCCTCGCGGAGCAGGCCGGCCGCCTCGGTGAGGCTGCCCCGCGCCAGGGCGCGCCGCAGCGCCACCCAGGGCGAGGGGCCCGGCGCGGCCTGGGGCACCGCCGCCGGAGCCGCCGGGGCGCCTGCCGCCGCGGCCACCGCGGGGAGGCCGGTGGCGGTGAGGCCGCGCGGCGCCTCCAGCACCGGGGCCGCCGGCGCGGGCGGGGGCTCGCCGGCCGACCAGGCGGCCACCGCGCGCTCGGCCTCGACGGCGCGCGGGCCCGCCTCCACCTCCAGGAACAGCAACGCCTCGGGGCGGGCCGCCGCCACGGTGAGGCGCGAGGCGGCCTTCACCTGCACGAAGTCGAGGGCGCCGAGGCCGAGGGCGCCGCCGGCGGCGGACAGCTCGCCGAGCGCCACCGCGGCGGCCGCGCCGTCCTCGTCGGCGCGCCAGGCCTCGTCACCGGTGAGATCGAGCGGCACGCCCTGCGGATCGGCGACCAGGGCGCGGCGGACGCCGAGGAGTCCGCGGAGGTGGGGCGGCAGGGACATGCGCTTCCTTGGTGGCCAAACGATCTGGGCCGGGTGCGAAGCCGACGGGCGGCGCCGCGCCGTCGGTAAGAAACCGTTGGTGGCGGCGTGCAACGGAGTGTGTGGCCCGAATCGTACGGATTCCCGATCGGGTCTGTCAAATTGCCGCAGCAGAAAAAACGTCGCAATGTCGGTGAGATATGGACGTTTGACCACCACGTTTGCCCACACGCTCCCTTGACATGGCGTGCGGCGCCCGGCCAACGTGCCGCCTTCCGCTGCCCCCGCCGAGGTCGTCATGCCCGCCGCGCCGCGCCGCGTCGCCCCCTCCTCGCTCCTCGCCCTCCTCGCTCCCCTGGCCCTGGCGGCGGCCCCCGCCGGGGCGGTCGCCGAGCCGCTGCACTTCTTTCCCGAGTCGGCGCGTGGCCTGGCCGGGCTGGAGGACGGCGCCGCCCGGCTGCAGAAGGCCCGGGCGGCCATGGACGCCCTGCTGGCGCACGAGGCGCCGCCCGGCGCCGCGTCCGACTGGGACGGGGCCCCGGCCGCCCTCCTCTCCGCCGCCAACCTGCTCCACGGGGCCGACGGGCCGGCGCTGCCCGAGCCGGGCAACTACGGCATGGGGACCGACCCGCTGCGCGCCTGCGCCACCCGCGCCGCCGCCCTGGCCCAGGCCGACCGGCTGCAGCGGGGGGCCCTCGCCGACGCCCAGCGCTGCGCCGAGACGCGCAACGTGCTCCGCGACCGCCTGGCCGCGGTGCAGCGGGCCGACGAGGCGCGCCGGGCCCTCCTCAAGGGGAGCGCGCTGGTGGCCGGCGACGAGGCCGCGGCCGGGCTCTTCCCCTGGCGCTGGTCCGATCTCGATCGGCCGCTCGGGACCGCGCTGGCGCAGGCGGCGGCCGACGTGCGGCGCTGGGCCGACCGGGTGGAGAAGGTGCAGGGTGAACTCAAGACCCGCGCCGCCACCCTGGGCGGCCTGCAGGCCGAGTTCGGCCGGGCGCGCGACTGCGCGCTGGCGGGGCGCTGGGCCGGCACCCGCACCCGCGAGGGGGCGGTCTCCGGGCTGGCGCTGACGCTGGCGGCGGCCGGCGCCACCTGGACCGGCACCCTCGACGTGGACGGGGCGCCGCTGCCGGTGAAGGGCGTGACGCTGAAGGGGAACGCGGTGTCGATGAGCGTGGGCGAGGGCCAGGCCACGCTGCGCGGCACGCTCTCCGCCGACGAGCAGGTGCTGAAGGGGACCTACTCGTCGATCGACGGGCCGACGCCGTTCACCCTGCGGAGGCAGTGAGCCCGGCGGGCCGCGCGGGCCGCCACGGGGCAAAGAAAAACCCCGCCAGCTGGACGAGAGCTGGCGGGGCGAATGGTGACCCCTACGGGACTTGAACCCATGATTTCGCCGTGAGAGGGCGACGTCCTAACCGCTAGACTAAGGGGCCATGAACCAGCGCCTTTACTACCCTCCGGCGTTGCGGCAGTCAACGCCTTGCGGAGGTTTCCAGCGATGAAGCTGGGGGACAAGGATTCGAACCTTGATAGCCAGATCCAGAGACTGGCGTCCTGCCGTTAGACGATCCCCCAATCCTTAGGGTTTCTGCTTCACGAGGACGAAGACCCGGGTCTCGCCCTTCAGCTCGTACACGTTCAAACCTTCCCACGAGCCCGGCTTCGCCTCCGGGTTCTCGATGTGGACGGCCTTGATGCCGGGCTGATCGGCAATGGGCCGCCTCACGTACCGCGCCGGCGGGTAGGTGGAGCGGAAGTACTTGAGCACGTCCTCGTACTTGCGATCGACCTGGTACCGGTTCTCGCCGATCCTCCTCGCCTCGTCCGGGAGCGCCGCGCCGGCCACCTTCTCGGCCAGGGAGACGCCCGGGATCGCCACGAGGAGCGCGGCGAGAGCGGCCTTATATCGGGGGCTGCCGGTCATGGTCAAGGGTTGGGTGTACCGCCCTCCCCTCCCCCGGTCAACGCGCCCCCCGCCCCGCCCGCCGGGCCCGATCCCGCTCACTTCCAGACGCCGTAGGTGCGCCCCTTGTGGCCGGGCTCGCGGAGCACCAGCCCGCCGCGCTTCCAGGCCTCGGCCGCCTTGGGCCCCACCCAGTAGCCCTTGGGATCGCTGCGCCGCCAGCCCTTGCGGAACCAGGCGTGGACCTCGTCGAAGACGTGGGTCAGGCCGCGCGGCTTGCCGCGGAGGTCCTCGGTGGCGCCGGTGACCACCAGCTCGGCCCAGAGCCGGCCGCCCACCAGCTCGAGGGCCTCGTTCCGCACCGAGCGCTGGTAGTGGAAGACCGGCGAGGGGATCTCCTCGATCTTGAGCATCCCCTTGTCCGGCCCGCGCTTGATGGGGTGGACCACCACCGGCGCCAGGTCCTCCATGGCGAGGTAGTAGGCCTCGTCCTCGAGCGTGCCGGCCAGCGCCTCCCCCACCACCGGCGGCGACCAGCCGGGCGGGATCAGCTCGGGGTAGACGGTCAGCTTGTGGCGGGCGAGGAGGCGGAAGAGGGCCTTCTCGTCCTCCGGCAGCATGAAGTAGTCGAGGGTGGCGGCCATGGGCGCCGCACTCTACACCGCCCGCCGCGCCAGGGCGTCGTAGCTCTGCGCGATGCGCGTGGCGAGGATCAGGAGCTCGCCCAGGTCCCCCGCCTCCACCTGCGCCCCCCGGCCGTTGTCGGCGTAGAGCACGTTGACGACGCGCCCCATCGCCACCACCGGCACCAGCAGCGCCGAGGCCGGCACGCCGCCGCCCAGCCCCTTGAGGAGCCGGATGTTGGCCCAGGTCTTGGGGAGCGGCCCGACGTAGGGGGCGCGCGTCTCCACCACCGTGGCCACCACGCCGGGCGTCGAGAGCGGCAGCCGGATGGCGTGGACCGCCTGCGGCGTCAGCCCGCCGCCCAGCCCGGCCCAGCCGTGCGCCTCGTCGTGGCGCACGGTGAGGAGCAGGGCGCGGGCGAAGCGGGAGCGGGCGTGGCGCAGCACGGTGCGGCCGATGGCGCCCCGCTCCTCCACCCCCTCGAGGAAGCGCAGGGCGTCGGCGAAGGAGAGCGGGGAGGGCTCGGGGGGCGGCGGGTCGTCGGCGGGGGCGGGGATCGGGGCTGCGGTCGAGGTCGAGGTCGAGGTCGAGGTCGGGGTCGAGGTCGGGGTCGGCGTCGCGGTCGAGAGGTCGATCGGCACCTCCGCCCCCAGGAACGCCGCCAGGTCCGGCGTCAGCGCCCGCAGCGTCCCGGGCGGTGGCGTCGGGATGCCCGCGAGCTGGCCGTAGAGCCCCTCGAACTCCGACTCCGCCATGAGGTCGCCCTCGGGGAGGTGGACGGCCGGCATGGGCGGGGGCGTCCAGGCGCGCCGCTCCGGGGCGAGGTCGATGCCGCGCCGCTCGCGGTCGATGCCGTAGCTGCGCCGCAGCATCCGCCAGATGCGGGCCTCGGGGACCACGAAGGCCTGCACGTGCTTGCCGGTGGCGAAGGCCACCTCGTCGAGCATGTTCATGTCGCCGGGGTCGCGCGCCAGCACCGCCAGCCGCTTGTCGGCGACGAGGTAGGGCACCACGTCCCAGCGGTCGGCCACGCGCCGGTCGAGGAGGCGCAGCGCCGCCGGGTCGGGGGGCAGCTCGCCGTAGAGCGCCGGGGCGCCGGCCTGGTGGCCGAGGGCGAAGGCCAGCGCCTCCTCGGTGACCCGGCCCAGCTCGAGGAGGTTGGTCCCCAGGCGGGCGCCGAAGATGGCCTGGCACTGGAGCGCCTCGGCCACGGCGGCCGCCGAGCAGGCCCCTTCGGCCACCAGGATCTCGCCCAGGCGTGCAGGCACGGACTGAGGATGTCACCTGCCGCGGCCCGCCGGAAGGGGGGCGGCCCGCAGGGCCCCAAGGCGATATCGATCAGCCGCGGCCGGGGCGGGTCATCCGGGACGGCTCGAGGAGCCGGGCCGCCTCGCGCGGGGAGAGGCCCCCCAGCTCCACCGCCAGCGCCGCCACCGGCCGGCCGCTGGCCACCGCCGCCTTCACGATCTCCGCCGCCCGGGCGTACCCGAGGCGGGGCGCCAGCGCGGTCGCCAGGCTCACCGTCCGCTCGGCGTAGTGGCGGGCCCGCCCCGCGTCGGCCTCCAGGCCGGCGGCGCAGCGCCGGTCGAAGGCGCCGACCGCCGCGGCCAGGATCTGGAGCGCGTGGCACAGGTCCCAGGCCACCAGCGGCATCATCACGTTCAGCTCCAGCTGGCCGGCCGCCGCCGCCGCGGCGATGGCGGCGTCGAGCCCCTGCACCTGGAAGCAGACCATGGCCAGCATCTCGGCCATGGAGGGGTTCACCTTGCCCGGCATGATGGAGGAGCCGGGCTGCACCGCCGGCAGGCGCAGCTCGCCGAGGCCGGTGGTGGGGCCGCTGCCCAGCAGCCGCACGTCCCCGCCGATGCGCAGGAGGTCCACCGCGGCGGCGCGCAGCGCGCCGGAGAGGGCCACGAAGGGCGTGAGGGACTGCATCGCCGCCGTCAGGCTCGGCGCCGGGGCCAGCGGCACGCCGGTGAGCCGCTCCAGCTCGGCGATGGCCAGGGCCCGGTAGCGCGGGTGGGCGTTGACGCCGGTGCCCACCGCGGTGCCGCCCAGGCCGAGGAGCGAGAGCTCCGGCAGGGCGTCGCGCACCCGCCCGGCGGCGAGGCGCAGCGTGGCGGCCCAGCCGGCCACCTCCTGCCCCAGCCGGATGGGCGTGGCGTCCATCAGGTGGGTGCGGCCCGCCTTGACCACCCCGTCCCAGGCGCGCGCCTTCCGCTCGAAGGTGGCGGCCAGGCCCGCCAGCGCCTCGATGACCGGGGGCGCCAGCTCCAGCGCGGCGAGGCGGATGGCGGTCGGCACCACGTCGTTGGTGGACTGCGCCATGTTGACGTGGTCGTTGGGGTCGACGAGGCCCTTGTCGCCGCGCCGGCCGCCCAGCAGCTCGCAGGCGCGGTTGGCCAGCACCTCGTTGACGTTCATGTGGTGCGAGGTGCCGGCGCCGGCCTGGTAGGCGTCCACCACGAACTGCTCGCGGTGGTGGCCGGCCAGCACCTCGCGGGCGGCGCGCTCGATGGCCCGGGCGGTGCCCCGCGGCAGCAGGCCGAGCCGGGCGTTGGCGCGGGCGGCGGCGATCTTGATGCGGACGGTGGCGTCGGTGAAGGCCGGGTGGGCGCGCAGCCCGGAGATGGGGAAGTTCTCCACCGCCCGCGCCGTCTGCGCGCCCCAGAGGGCGGCCGCCGGGACGCGGAGCTCGCCCATGGTGTCGCGCTCGACGCGGGTGCGCGCGGCCGATCGCGGGCGTGGGGTCGGGCGCGGGGCGGGGCGTGGGGCCGGGCGGGAGGCCGGGCGCTTCCGGGTCGCCATCGCCCTACTCCGCCGCGATCTCGACCGCGCGGGCGCCGTTCTCCACCACGTACCAGACCCGGATCTTCTGCCCCGGCGCCAGCGAGGTGGGCGCGCCGGCCGGCTTCCCGGCGGCGTCGAAGACCTGCACCTCGGCGCCGGCCTTGACGGTGAGGAGCCCGGCCGCCGCCTTGAGCACCACCTCGCCCTTCGCCGCGTCCACCGAGACCACCACCCCGGCGTCGGACTTGGTCCGCTCGGTGACGGGCGCGAGGCGCGGGGCGGGGAACGGCGCGGCGGCCAGGAGCAGGGCCGCGAGGGCGGTGACGAGGGCGGTGGCGGTCATGGGCCCGGAGTCTGTCCCGCCGCGAGGCGCGCCGCAAGGCGCCGCAGCCCCAGCTCGGTCTTCACGTCGGCGATCTCGCCGGCCTCGCAGGCGCGCAGGGCCTCCTCCAGGCCCCGCCAGCGCAGCAGCGCCCCCTCCTCCAGGGGCGAGCCGTCGCCCTCGTGGGGGGCGTCGAAGTCGCCGTCGCCGCCGAAGCGGGCGATCTCGCCCTCCAGCAGGTGCACCTTCTCGGAGGCGATGCCGGGCACCAGGAAGAAGGGGCCGCCCAGCCCGCGCAGCGCGGCCGGGTCGAGGCGCACGCCCGCCTCCTCGTGGGCCTCGGCGGCGGCGCGCCCGGCCAGGGCCGCCGGGCCCACCTCGCCCGGCTCCAGCACCCCGGCCACGATCTCCTCCACCAGGAGGTACTCCGGCTCGGGGAGCGCGGTGACCTGGCCCCGGCGGAAGTAGGCGGCCGGGCGCAGGCCGCGGCGGGTCAGCACCTCCACGCCACGCGGCGTGCGGGCCCAGAGCACCACCGCCACGGCGTCGAGGGTGGGCCGGTCGATGACGTCGATGGGGTACTCGGGCGAGGTCGAGCCGTCGGCGCGCCGGTTGCGGGCGCGGTAGCGCTTGAGCCGCAGGAACCCCTCGTCCAGGCGGGAGGTGGCGGTGCGGTCCTCGACGATCTCGATGGCGGTGACGCGGGGCATGGGCGCGGAGTATCGCACGGCGCGGGGGGCCGAACCCGACCTCGACCTCGACCTCGACCTCGACCGTGACCGCGACCACGACCCCGACCCCGACCCCCAGCCCGAGCCCCAGCCCGAGCCCGATCCCCCGCCCCAGCCCCCTCACGCAACGAAAGAGGCCGCCCCCTCGCGGGAGCGGCCTCATGGACTTCAAGCGGCTGGCGAGAAGCTACGCGACGACGCGCAGCCCCGAGCCCTTCTGCGGCTTGTACTCGGCCAGCTCGTCGAACTGCAGGTAGCGGTACACCTTGTCGAGCTTCGGCGCGATCTTGGCGTTGAAGGCCTCGAAGTACTCGGCCACCGTCGGCAGCCGGCCCATCGAGGCGGCCATGGCGCCCATCTCGGCCGAGCCCAGGAAGACCTTGGCCCCGGCGCCCATGCGGTCGTCGAAGTTGCGGGTCGAGGTGGAGAAGACCGTCACCGCGTCGGGGACGCGGGCCTGGTTGCCCATGCAGAGCGAGCAGCCGGCGGTCTCGATGCGGGCGCCGATGGCCGTGAAGGTGTTGAAGTAGGCCTCGTCGCGGAGCTGCTGCTGGTCCATGCGGGTGGGCGGGCAGAGCCAGGTGCGCACGGCCGGGTTGAACTTCTGGCCCTTCCAGATCTCGCCGGCGGCGCGGAAGTGGCCGATGTTGGTCATGCAGGAGCCGAGGAAGACGTCGTCGATCTTGGTCCCGGCCACCTCGGTGAGCACCTTCACGTCGTCCGGGTCGTTGGGGCAGGCCAGGATGGGCTCGGTGATCTCGCCGAGGTCGATCTCGAACACCTTCTTGTACTCGGCGTTCTTGTCGGCCTTGAGCACCACCGGCTTCTTGAGCCACTTCTCCACGGCGGCGATGCGCCCCTCGAGGGCGGCCTTGTCGCCGTAGCCGTCGGCGATCATCTTCCGCATCAGCGCCACGTTGGAGCGCAGGTAGGTGGCGATGGTCTTCTCGGAGAGGGCCACGCAGGCGGCGGCGGCGGAGCGCTCGGCGGCGGCGTCGGTCAGCTCGAAGGCCTGCTCGACGGTCAGGTCGGGCAGCCCCTCCATCTCCAGGATGGTGCCGTTGAAGATGTTCTTCTTCCCCTTCTTGGGCACCGTGAGGTCGCCGGACCGGATGGCCCAGAGCGGGATGGCGTTGACCACGTCGCGCAGGGTGATGCCCGGCTTGAGCTGGCCCTTGAAGCGCACCAGCACGCTCTCCGGCATCTCCAGCGGCATGAAGCCGAGGGCGGCGCCGAAGGCCACCAGGCCGGAGCCGGCCGGGAAGCTGATGCCGATGGGGAAGCGGGTGTGCGAGTCGCCGCCGGTGCCCACCGTGTCGGGGAGCAGGAGGCGGTTGAGCCAGGAGTGGATCACGCCGTCGCCCGGGCGCAGGGCCACGCCGCCGCGGGCCCGGATGAAGTCGGGCAGCGAGGCGTGCATCTTCACGTCGGCCGCCTTGGGGTAGGCCGCCGTGTGGCAGAAGGACTGCATCACCATGGGGGCCTGGAACTTCAGGCAGGCCAGCTCCTTCAGCTCGTCGGCCGTCATCGGGCCGGTGGTGTCCTGCGAGCCGACGGTGGTCATCTTCGGCTCGACGTACCAGCCGGGCAGCGCGCCCGGCAGGCCGCAGGCCTGGCCCACCATCTTCTGGCCCAGCGAGTAGCCCTGGCCCTTCTTCGGGGCCGGGTTGGTCTTGACCACGAAGAGGTCGGCGGCCCCCTTCTTGAGCGCCTTGCGGGCGCGGTCGGTGAGGGCCCGGCCGATGATGAGCGGGATGCGGCCGCCGGCGCGGTACTCGTCGCCGATGGTCTCGGGGGCCAGCTTGAAGGTGGAGACCACCTCGCCGGCCTCGTTCTTGATCTCGCCCTTCACCGTGTCGATGGTGACCACGTCGCCCATCTTGAGCTTCGACACGTCGGCCTTGATGGGCAGCGCGCCGGAGTCCTGGGCGGTGTTGAAGAAGATGGGGGCGATGACGCCGCCGATGATGACGCCGCCGCGGCGCTTGTTCGGGACGAAGGGGATGTCCTCGCCGATGCACCACTGGACGCTGTTGCAGGCCGACTTGCGGGAGGAGCCGGTGCCCACCACGTCGCCCACGAAGGCCACCTCGAAGCCCGCCGCGCGGTACTCGGCGATGGTCTTGAGGCCGGCCGGGAACTTGGTCTTGCCCATGGCCAGGGCGTGCATCGGGATGTCGGGCCGGGTGGCGGCGTCGCCGGCCGGCGAGAAATCGTCGGTGTTGATCTCGCCGTCGACGCGGAAGACCTTCACCTTGATGGTCTCGGGCACGCCCTTGCGCGAGGTGAACCACTCGGCGGCGGCCCAGGACTCGACCACCCGCTTCGCGTCGGCGTTCTTGGCCTTGGCCAGCGCCATGACGTCGTCGAAGGCGTCGTAGACGTAGGTCAGGCCGGAGAGGGCCTTGGCGGCGTCGGCGGCCAGCCCCTTCACCTTGAGGGCGGCGACGAGGGGCGGGACGTTGTAGCCGCCGCCCATGGTGCCGAGGAGCTCCACGGCCCTCTTCTTGTCGATGAGCGGGCTCTTGGCCTTGCCCTTCACGATCTCGGCGAGGAAGGCGGCCTTCACCTCGGCGGCGGGATCCACGCCGGGGGAGACGCGGTCCACCAGCAGGCCGAGGAGGAACTGCTCCTTCCCCTTGGGCGGCTTCTGCAGCAGCTTCACGAGCTCGCGGGTCTGCTCGGGGTCGAGCGGCTTGGCGGGGATGCCGAGCTCCTTCCGCTCCGCCTCGTGCTTCAGGTAGGCCTCGATCACGGTGATTCCTCCGGTCCGGTGAAGGTGCTGGAAAGGGGTGAGTGAGATAGCACGCCCCCGGGGCGTGTGTCAGCCGCGCCTCCCCGGAAAACTCCCGTGAGTACCCGGGCTTACGGGGACCGATGCGGTCCACAATTGGCGCGCGGGCAAGGGCGCGGGACCAGAGGGGAAACGCCGCGCGGGCCGCCGGGCGCCCCGGCCCGGTGGGGCCGTGCCCGACGGTCCACGCGCCCGCCGGCCGGAGATTTCGTAGGCTCGGGCCTTTCCGCGCGGCGCGCCCCGGGGCCGCCGCGCCATCACCGGGGGTCCCATGTCGCGCCGCCTCGCCGGCCTCGCCGGCCTCACCACCCTGCTCCTGGTCGCCTGTGGCGGCGGGGGCGGCGGGGGCACCACGCCACCGCCCTCCACCCGGACCCTCTCCGGCACCATCAGCTCCCTGGCGGGGCAGGTGTCCGACAGCGACGTGAAGGACGCCAACGGTCCCCAGGTGTCCAACGACGACGCGGCCACCGCCCAGGTCATCCCCAACGCGGTGACGGTGGGCGGGTGGGCGGGTCCGACCGACACCCTGGACTGGTTCAAGGTCAGCCTGTCGGCCGGGCAGTCCGTCACGCTCACCATCTCCGACGCGGCGGCCGAGGACCTCGATCTCTTCCTCGTGCGGCAGGACGACCCGAACACCGTGGTGGCGAGCTCCGAGCAGGCGCCTCCTGCCGCCGTCGAGACCGTCAACGTGCCGGCCACGGCCGCCTACTACGTGGTGGTCCAGTGGCTCGACTCGACGGCCCTCACCCCCAAGGGCTCCAGCTACCTCCTCACCCTCGGCACCGGGCCGGCCTCCGCCCCGGCCTCCCTCTCGGTGGCCCGCGAGTTCGTCCCCGGCGAGGTGCTGGTTCGCTTCCGCCCCAACCAGCTGGCCCTCGCCGCCCAGGGCGGCCTCGAGGCCCGGGCCGCCGCCATGGGGCTGCGGGTGCTGGACGGCGCCGCCGACCGCGAGGTGCTCCTCTCCATGGGCGACGGCAGCGCCGCTGGCCGCGCCGCGGCGCTGGCCGCCCTGGGCGCGCCGGCCGACCGCGCCGTGGGCCCGTGGAGCCGCGTCACCGACGCCGTGACCGAGGCCAAGCTCGACACCCTGGCCGCCATCAAGGCGCTGCGCCGCCGGGCCGACGTGGCGACGGCCGATCCCAACTACATCTTCCACCCCGAGGCCGTGCCCGACGACCCGGCCTACCAGTTCCAGTGGCACTACCCGCTCATCAACCTGCCGCAGGCCTGGGAGGTCTCCAAGGGCGGCGCCACCGTGGGCAGCTCGGTGGTCGTGGCGGTGGTGGACACCGGCGTCTACCTGAACCACCCGGACCTGGCCGGCAAGCTGGTGAACGGCTACGACTTCATCTCCAGCCCCACCGTGGCGCGCGACGCGACCGGCCGCGACCCCGACCCGGACGACCCGGGCGACGCCGCCATCGCCGGCCAGAGCAGCTTCCACGGCACCCACGTGGCCGGCACCATCGCCGCCGCCACCGGCAACGGCGTCGGCGTGGCCGGCGTCGGCTGGAACACCCGCGTCATGCCGGTGCGCGTCCTCGGCGCCGGCGGCGGCACCTCGGCCGACATCCTGGCGGCGCTCCGCTGGCTGGCCGGCACCGGCGGCGCCACCCCGCCGGCCCCGGCCGTGCGCCCCGCCGTGATCAACCTCTCCCTTGGCTGCCTCGACTGCGGCTCGGCCACCGAGCAGGCCGTCTACGACGAGCTGCGCACCGCCGGCATCATCGTGGTGGCCGCGGCGGGCAACGAGAACAGCCCGCTCAAGGGCTACCCGGCCTCCTACGCCAACGTGATCTCGGTGGCGGCGGTGGACAGCACCCAGGCGCGGGCGCCCTACTCCAACTTCAACAGCGAGGTGGACGTGGCCGCCCCGGGCGGCAACATGGCCTTCGACCGGAACGGCGACGGCTACGCCGACGGCGTCCTCTCCACCGGCGTGGACGACTCGTCGGGCACCCGCGTGGCCAACTACCGGTTCCTCCAGGGCACCTCCATGGCCTCGCCGCACATGGCCGGCGTGGTGGCCCTCATGAAGGCCAACTGCCCCGGCCTCACCCCGGGCTCCCTGGACACGCTCCTCGCCAGCGGCGGCATCACCACCGACCTGGGGACGGCCGGCAAGGACGACACCTTCGGCTGGGGGCTCATCGACGCCTTCAAGGCCGTCACCGCCTGCGGTGCCGCGGCGGCCCAGCCGGTGCTGGGCGTCACCCCGAGGCGCGTCGACGCGGCCGCGCTCTCCGGCCCCTTCACGCTCACCGCCGCCAACGTCTCGGGCGTCGGGACGCTTCCCACCGTCACGGCCGCGGTCACCGCGGGCGCCGACTGGCTCGTCCTCACTCCCGCTGCCGCCCCCTCCGGCCTGGGCGACTACGCCGTCACCATCGTCCGCGGCACCCTGCCCGCCGGCAGCTACGCCGGCGCCGTCACCTTCACCGCCGGCGCCCAGTCGGTGGTGGTCCCGGTCACCATGCGGGTCGGCGCCGCGGCCGCCCCGGCCGGCGTCGGCTTCGTCTACGTGCTGCTCCTCGATGACACCGGGGCCGTCGTGGACCAGGACGGCGTGGCCGGCGCCGCCGGCAGCTACGCCTTCGGCTTCACCGGCGTGCCGGACGGCACCTACGCGGTGGTGGCGGGCACCGACCTCGACGACGACACCTTCATCTGCGACGCCGGCGAGGCCTGCGGCGCCTGGCCGACCCTCGGCACCCTCACGCCGTTCACGGTCGACGCCAACCTCACCGGCCTCGACTTCGGCGTCGGCTTCGACGTGGGCGTGGGCGGGCTCGCCACCGGCGCGGCCGACGGGCCGGCGGGCTGGCGCCGCCTGCCGGTGCGGAAGTCGCTGGGAGGTGGCCGGTGAGCCGCCGGGCCCTGCGGCGCGGGCTGGCCATGGCCGGCGCGCTGGCGCTGGCCGGCTGCGCCCACCAGGAGGCGGCCGCCGCGCCGCCGGCGTCCCCGCCCCCCGCCGGCGAGGTGGTGGTCCAGGCGCTGCGCGGCAGCGACCAGTGCGGCGACACCCCCGCCCCCTGGGTGCGCTGGATCGGCGAGCCCATGGCCTGGCGCGGCGCCCTCCCCTCGACCGGCTTCGGCAGCGGGCCCAAGGCGATCGAGGTGGACTTCGCCGCCTCCGGCGTCCTGCTGGTGGGCCAGGGCCAGCGCCCCACCAGCGGCCACGGCGTGGAGCTGGCCACCCCGCTGGCGCGGGTGGAGGGGCGGACCGCGGTGGTGCGGGTGGTGCTGCGCGCCCCGGCCACCGGCGCCATCACCGCCCAGGTGGTGACCAGCCCCTGCCTGGCGGTGCGCGTGCCGCGGCAGGGGCTGGAGGAGGTGCGCGCCGTCGATCAGGAGGGCCGCCTGCTGGGCTCGGCGCGGGTGCGGTGAGGCGCCAGGGCGGCGCCGCCGGGGCCACGACCCCGGCGGCGGCGCCCAGGCCCGCCCCGCCTAGCGCCCCACGCCGGTGAGGGAGACCAGCGTCGGGCTGTTGCTGGCGTTGCTGCCGACGGTCAGCGTCCCCTCGAAGCTCCCGGCCGCGGTGGGCCGGAAGGTCACCGCCACGCGGCAGGTGCGCCCGGGATCGACCGGGCCGGTGCAGGTGCCGCGCGTGGGGGTGATGAAGGGGGCGCCGGTGGAGATGACCGAGCTCACCACCAGCGGCTGCGTGCCCGCGTTGGTGATGGTCAGCTGCCCCAGCGTGCTGGTGTTGAGCCGGCGCAGGCCGAAGGCCAGCGTGGCCTGCACCGAGACCACCGGACCGCTGGCCGGGACCACCGCCGCGCTCGGCGCCGAGGTGACCGCCTGCGCGAAGCCCTGCCGGTCGGTCCAGGAGACCCGCACCGAGAGCGCCTGGCCGAGCTGCGCGGCGGTGGGCGTGAAGGAGGCGCCCGTCGCGCCGGCGATGGGCGCGCCGCCGGCCAGCCACCGGAAGGTGAAGGGCCCGAGGCCGTCGGCGTCGCCGAGCCCGGTGGTGATGGCGGCGAGCTGGGCCCCCACCTGCGGCGTCGGGTCGGAGAGGACCGGCGCGCCGGTGGGCGGGTCGTCGACCGCGGTGACCGGGGCGGTGGGCTCGGAGGCCACCCGCTCGCTGGCCGGCTCGGGGTTGAGGTCGCGGAAGGTGGCCACCACCCGGAGCGCCAGGCCCACCTGGGCGTCGCCCGGCCGGAAGGAGGGGCCGGTGGCCACCGGCGTGAAGGTGCCGGGGGCGGTCTCGGCCTCCCAGGTGAAGAGCAGGGTGGTGGCGTCGACGCCGTCCGGATCGACGATGGCCGGGGTGGCCTGGAGCAGCTGATCCTCGGCCGGGGTGGCGTCGGAGATGGTCACCGTGCCGGTGGCCGGCTGGTTGGTGGGCGTGGGGATGGTCACGTCGAGGAAGGCCAGCCGCTCCACGTTGCGGACGGTGTCCACGCCGTCGATGCCGCCCTGGTGGTCCACCGTGACGGTGCCGTCGGCGTTGACGGTGAGGGCGTACTCGGCGCGGGCGCCGGAGAAGACCGCCGTGTCGACGTCGGCCGGCGAGGCGTCGGTGGTGACGATGCGGCGCACGATGGAGATCTCGCCGGGGCGGATCCGCCCGGCGAAGACGTCGGCGCGCAGGGCGTGGAGGCTGTCCACCAGCCGGAAGGCGCCGGGGCTGGCCGGGTCGGGCGCCCGCAGCTTGACGTCGAGCCAGGCGTCGCCGTCCAGGAGGTCGTCGCCGCCCCGCCCCTCGAGGAGGTCGCTGCCGGCGCCGCCCAGCAGGATGTTGCCGCCGGTGAAGCCGGTGGCGCCGCGGAGGAGCGCCTGCAGCCCCTCGATGCGGGCCACGCCCTCGGGCCCGAGCTCGTGGCCGACCATGGTGGTGGCGTCGCCGTCGTCGCCGCGGAGCAGGTCGTCGAAGCGCCAGCCGGAGAGCCCCTCCACCAGGTCGAAGCGGTCGCGGACGTTCTCCACGTCCGGGGGCAGGAGGCCGGTGAAGTCCATGTCGGCGTCGGCCGGCTGGGGATCGCCGCGGTGGGTCACCCAGTCGAAGCCCAGCATGCCCTCGTTCCGCTCGATGCCCGGGCCGGCCACCATGACGTCGTCACCGCCCTCCGCGTCGTAGTCGTCGTCCCCGCCGTCGCCGATGATGACGTCGTGGCCCGGCTGGTTGGGGTCGTTCTGGAAGGGCGCGCCGTTGTCGCCCTGCAGCAGGTCGGCCTGCCCGCCGCCCTCGATCCAGTCGTCGCCGTCGTCGCCGAAGACGGTGTCGGCCGAGTCGCCGGCGTACACGACGTCGTTCCCGGGCCCGCCGAAGGTCTCGGTGGGGTCCGAGCCGCCGACGATGAAGTCGTGGCCGCGCCCGCCCTGGTTGAGGTCGAAGCCGGGCCCGGAGGAGAGGGCGTCGTCGCCGTCGCCCCCCTTGAGCACGTCGTCCCCGAAGGCGTCGGTCAGGATGTCGTCCCCCTCGCCGCCCACCAGGTTGTCGTTGCCGGCGCCGCCCTCCATGACGTCGCGCCCGCCGTTGCCGCGCAGCGTGTCGTCGCCCTCGCTGGACCAGATGCGGTCCACCCGGGCCGGGTCGTCGGTGCCGACGAAGACCACGTGGGCCGGGCCGGTGTAGCGGACGGTGCCGTTGGGCATGCGCAGCAGGTCCGGCATGGCCGACTCCACCGCCTCGGTCCCGGGGTCGTCGAGGATGGGGCCGCTCTGGCCGAGGAAGGCCAGGTTGAAGAGGAAGTCCGGGCGCGAGAAGACGTCGGCCGGAAGGTTGGTGGCGTCGGTGTTGCGCATGATGAGCTCGGCGAAGGAGTTCCCCTCGAGCTGCACCAGGAGGTTGAGGCCGGCGGTGCGGGTCAGGTAGTAGAGCCGGTCGCCGTCCTGCAGCTTCTCCAGCTGGGTCTCGAAGACGAAGTTGAAGGTGGACCCCAGCAGGCCGCCGAAGGGGGCCTGCCGCTCGGCCAGGCCGCCCAGCCAGAAGTCCACGTCCTCCAGGCCGGTGGCCGCCCCCTCGCCCAGCCCGACCCAGGCGCCGGTGCCCAGGAGGAAGTCGAGGGCGTCGGGCGGCGTGAGCGGGTCGAGGGGGTCCCCCGCCACCAGCCGCGCCGCGGCGGCCCGCCGCTCGGCCATGGTGCCGGTCACGGTGGGGTGGGTGCCGTAGGCGGCGATGAAGTTGGGGAGCGACTCGGGGTGGCGCAGGCCCAGCGAGAAGTCGGCCCAGCTCTCGTAGGGGGCCAGCGCGGAGTTGCCGGTCATGGCGAAGAAGCCGCGGCGGGCCGCGTTGAGGCGCGGGATGCCCTCGCTGCGCGCCCGGGCCATGTTGATGGTGGCCAGGTCGAGGGGCAGGCCGAGGAGCCGGTTGCGCAGGGCCTCGGTGACGAACTCGTCGAGCTCGTTCCCCACCTGCTGGGCCATGCCGCGCACGATGGCGCCGGCCGCCTGGTCGGCCGGGAGGGTGCCGGCGGCGGCGCCGTCGTTGAAGGCCAGGGGGTTGAGGAAGGCGGTGAGCAGCGGGAGATCGTTGGGCGTGCCGTCGGCGTTCACCCGCGCCACCGTCTCGGTGAGCATGGAGTGGCCGAAGCGGTAGACCGTGTGGGCGAACTCGGCGGCGATGGCCGGGTCGATCTCGGTGTGGTAGCCGGCGAAGAGGTTCACCATGGGCTGCACCTTGCGGGCGAACTCCTCGAAGACCAGGTGCTGGTACTCCATCTCGGTGACGAAGCGGGCGGCCTGGAAGAGCCGCTCGCCGTAGCCCCAGCCCGAGCCGGCCGGCGGCGGCGGCGCGGCGGCGGTCCAGTCGGCGATCTCGGCGGTGGAGAGGGCCTGCACCAGCCGGTGCACGTCGTCCACCAGCCGGTTGTGCTCGGCGTGGAAGACGGTGTGCACCATGGTGAGGCCGATGTTCTCGTTGCCGCGGCCGTCGCCGGTGACGAAGTGGGCGCCCAGCAGCTCGTCGTCGTAGGTGGCCGGGTCGCCGTCGTCGGCGGTGCCCGGGTCGGCGTCGGGGAGGAGCGGCTGCGGCGGGGTGGCGGGGGACTGGTCGTGATCGCCCACCGGCGCGGCGTGGTGCGCGATGTCATCCAGGAAGGCGTGGCCCGTGCGGACCGCGCCGGCCACCGCGACGGGCGCCGCCGGGTCGCCCTCCACCAGGACGTTCCCGGGGAAGACCACCTGCGGGAAGCCGCGGGGGCCGGGCAGGAAGTGGCCGTAGGGATCGGTGGCCAGGAGCGGCACGTCGAGCACGTCGGTGTCGGCGAGGGCGATGCCGAGGAGGGTGCGGGCCTGCGCCTTCACCTCGGCCCAGCTGCCGATGTTGCCGGCCAGGGCGCCGTCGAGGAGCTTGCCGGTGGGCAGCGGCCGGCCGCCGGGCGGGCCGGTCTGGTAGGCGCGCAGGAAGACCTGGTGCGAGGGGTGGGAGGTGTAGGTCTGGTTCTGGTCCACGAAGGGCGTGGTGGTGTTGGTGGCCTCCTGCACGTCGTCGGCGCTCTCGTCCTGCGGCGTGGTCGGGTCGTCGCCCACCACGCCGTCCGGGCCGGGCTGGTTTGTGGCCCGGGTCAGGACCATGAAGTTGGTCGGGCTCCCCGGGACGAAGAGCGGGTCGTCCGCCTGCAGCGGCACGAAGACCGTGCCCCCGCCCTTGGTCACGAGGTCGAGGCCGTGGTCGAAGAACTGGCCGAAGAGCGTGAAGACCGAGTTGTAGGGAGCCGAAAGCCCCACGTCGGGCGCCACGTTGGGGATGAAGAGCGTGCCGGAGGCGTCGGGCACGGCGCCCGGCCCGGCGGCCGCCACCGCCGACGGGTTGGCCGAGGTCTGGTCGACGACCAGGTTGCTGGCCAGGCGCGGCCGCGAGTCCACCACCAGCCCCCGCTTCTGCCGGTAGGTCGTGCCGCCCTCGGCGGCGCGGAAGTCGGGCGGGAGCAGGCGCGGGAAGGTGCGGTCGGCCGCGCCGTACTCCCGCTGGCCGGGCTGCAGGTTGTTGAACCGGCCGTCCACGGTCCGCAGGCCGTAGGGGAGCGTCGGGTGTGGGATCTGGTCCGGCCCGGGGCCGAGGAGCTGGCCGCCGGCGGCGTGGGCCTCCGCGATGCGGATCTGCTGGCGGATGAAGCGCAGGTCGGACGCGTTGAGGTTGAACCCCTGCCCCACCGGCGCCACCGCCAGCGAGATGGTGGGCGCGCCGGCGGGCGGGCGGCCCTCCGGGGCGCAGCCCGGAGCGGCCAGGAGCGGGCCGGCCAGGAGGGCCGCCGCCAGGGCGGCGGCCAGGGCGCGGCGCGCCGGGCGCGGGTGGACGGGGTGGGCGGCGTGGTTTCGACGGGACGGCTGGACCATGGTCATGGCTTCCTCCGCGTGGCCGCCGCGAGGCGGCCACGGTGCGGCGATGGGGTGGGACGACGAGCGGCGTCAGGTCACGGCAGCGTGAGGGCGACCCGCACGCCGACGGTGGTGCCCGGGGCCGGCACCTTCAGGCCGCCGAGCGGGAGGCGGCGCAGGCAGGCCGCCACCTCCGGCGCACGGCGCCGGCGGTCCTCGCCGATGCCGCGCGCGATCTCGCGCCCGCTGCCGTCGAAGGTGAGGTGGAAGGTGAAGGGGGCGCCCCGCGCCGCCGGGCCCGGCGGCACGCAGCGCGCCGTCCACTCGGCGCGCACGGCCTCCAGCCCGGCGCGGGCCGCCTCGGCCACCTGCGCCTGGAGCCCGGGCGGCGGCCGGCCGCCCGGTGCGGCCGGCTCGGACGGTTCGGCCAGCGCCGGGGGCGGCGCGGCCGGGAGGGCCGGCGCCGCCGCGGGGGCCGGGCCCGCCGGATCCGCCGTCTCCGGGGCCGGCCAGGCCGCCGCGCGCGGCGGCGGCACCGGCGGGGTCAGCGGGGTGCGTCCGCGGTCGGCGGCCAGGCGGCCGGCGGCGAAGGCCAGGAGCGCCCCCAGCGCGGCGGCCAGGGCGAAGGGCGCGGAGGTGCGGAGCGGTCCGGCGCCGGCCGGCCGCGGGGTGGTCCGGTCCATGGCGCCCTCCTAGTCGAGCACCACGGTGACGGTGAGGACGCTCCAGTCGATGGCCCACTCGTCGGTGAGCGTCAAGACGCAGCCGCACAGGCCGACGGTGTAGCTGTCGGGGGCGAGCACCAGCGAGGAGAAGGAGCGCGTCACCGAGAGCGGCAGCGAGGTCCCGGCGCCCACGGAGATGGGCTGCGTGCCGATGGAGCCGAGGAAGTTGCCGTCGGAGACCAGCAGGCCGTCGGACCCGGCGTAGCAGACGTTGAGCGTGAGGTTGGAGGCGGCCGCGCCGCCCAGCCCGCCCATGGTGGTGGTGGCGCTCGCCACCAGCCCCTGGCCGGCGCCGACCAGCACCTGCGCGGTGGGGGCGATGAACTGCATGCCGCTGTCGCCGGTGCCGGTGCCCTGGCAGGCCGGGTTCTGCGGGATGCCGACCAGGTCGCCGCCGCTGGCCTCGGTGGTGGAGACGAGGCCGCTCGGGCCCTGGAGCCCCTGCGGGCCCTGCGGGCCGACCGCGCCGGTGGCGCCGGTGAGGCCGATGGGCCCCTGCGGGCCGACCGGACCGATGGGGCCGACGGCGCCCGCCACGCCCTGCGGGCCGGCGGGGCCGATGGCGCCGGTGTCGCCGGCGGGGCCCTGCGGTCCGACCGCACCGGTGGCGCCGGTGGCGCCGGTCAGGCCGAAGGGACCCTGCGGACCGACGGGACCGATGGGACCGATGGCGCCCGCCACGCCCTGCGGGCCGATGGGACCGATGGGACCAATGGCGCCAGCGGCGCCGGTGTCGCCGGCGGGACCTTGCGGACCGGGAGGCCCGGACACCCCGGCGGCGCCGGTCAGGCCG
>WBZM01000099.1_pt1 | contig 54664 bp, 38 predicted proteins | sample 5204271 | NCBI WGS metagenome assembly WBZM01 (sample SAMN12344346, study PRJNA552823) | activated sludge metagenome | biome: Activated sludge suspended growth; feature: Nitrification reactor; material: Wastewater; isolation source: activated sludge from nitrification reactor of wastewater... | reverse complement strand
CAAAAGCCATTTTGAAGCATATCAAGAAAATCGTGAACGAACAGCAACAGGAGTTCAGCGAGATTTTTGAAAAACAGATAGTGCCGGAGTTGGGCAAGCACCGCATCTACCTCAAACGGAGGCTCCAGTTGGGCGAAAAACAAAGGCAGTTCGTGGAGCAATATTTCGATGAATACATGCTTCCCTACGTGCAGCCGGTGCTGTTGTTGAAGGGCAAAATCCGTCCGTTCATCAACAACGCCTCGCTCTACCTCATGGTGCACATGGAGGACAAGGAAGACCACTCCACACAGTACGCCATCGTGACCGTGCCGAGCAACCACCTGCCCCGTTTCATACAATTGCCTTCGCTGAATGGCCGCCGTGAAATCATCATGCTCGACGACATCGTGCGGCACTGCCTCGGCGATATGTTCCCCGGCTACGATATCGTTGACACGTATTCCTTCAAGCTGACACGGGATGCGGAACTGTATATTGACGACGAGTACACGGGCGACCTGCTCACCAAGATCCGCAGCAGCCTGACGAAGCGGCACGTTGGCCCGGCCAGCCGCTTCGTGTATGACCGGGAGATGCCACTTGAGCTTCTTGACTTCCTTGTTGAAACATTCGAGCTGAAGAAAAGTGACCTGCTCGTGGAGGGCCGCTACCACAACAACTTCGATTTTTTCAAGTTCCCCGACTTTGGCCTGACCGAACTGAAGAACAAGCCACTGCCGCCCCTACCCTATAAGCCCTTGGCCAAGGCACCCGATTTTTTCGGTGCCCTGCGTGGCATGGACCGCCTGCTGGCCTTCCCTTACCACTCCTTCCAGGCTGTGGTGGATTTTTTTGAAGCAGCTGCGCTTGACCCAGCCGTCACGAAAATAAAAATCACCCTGTACAGGGTTGCGAAGCAGAGCCGAATCATGGAGGCACTGATGGAGGCCGTGGAAAGGGGAAAGGACGTATTTGCCTTTATCGAAGTGAAAGCCCGTTTCGATGAAGAGGCAAACATCAATTGGGGTGAACGCCTTACTGCGGCAGGCGTCAGGGTGGCTTACAGCCTGCCCGGCTTGAAGGTACATGCCAAATTGGCGCAAGTGGAGCGCAAGGAAGGCGACACCCTCCAGACCTACACCTACCTCAGCACCGGAAATTTCCATGAAGATACCGCCAAGATTTATGGGGATTTCAGCCTGTTTACCACCGACCCACGTTTGGCAGATGAGGTGTCACGACTCTTCTGTTTCCTTGAAACCGGGAAGCTGCCTGAAAAGCCGTTCGAGCACCTGTTGGTGGGCCAGTTCCAGATGAGGGAGAAAATCGAATGGCTGATTGACCGGGAAATCGCCAATGCCAAGGCTGGCAAACCCAGCGGCATTGCGCTAAAGGTGAACGGCATCCAGGATGAAGGCATGATCGTGAAACTGTACAAGGCGAGCCAAGCTGGCGTGCCCATTCGCCTGATTGTAAGGGGCATTTGCTGTCTGGTTCCTGGTGTGCCCGGACTTAGCAACAATATCCAAATCATCAGCATTGTTGACCGCTATTTGGAACATTCAAGGGTGTTCTTGTTCCACAACCAAGGCCAAGAGGAAATTTACCTTGCCAGTGCCGACCTTCTGACCCGGAACCTAAAGTACAGGGTTGAAACTGTGTTCCCCATTTACGAAGAGGCAATAAAAAAACAGATACGGGATGTGTTCAAACTACAGTGGAAAGACAATACCAAAGCCCGCATCATAGACAGCGAACACCGCAATGAGTACAGAAAACTGGAAGGGGCAAGGGTGCAGTCGCAGGTGGAAACGTACCAGTATTTCAAGAAACTTGATTACAATGATAAATGATGAGTGGTGAAATGATGAATGCGACCTACCATTCATCATTTCACCTTTTATCATTTCATCATCCACCATTGCTTACAGCAGCGGCGCTATCACATTCCATACCGTCTCCCGCATGATGACCTGCCCTTTTTCATTGGGGTGGATGCGGTCGCCTTGGTTCAATTCGGGAATGCCCCCCACTTTATCGAGCAAAAAAGGAATCAATGTGGCACCATGCTCCTTAGCCAATTTCGGGTACATGGCCCGGAAGGCGGAGGTATAGGCTTGTCCCATATTCGGCGGGGCCTCCATGCCAGCTATCACGAGTTTGGCATTGGGGTATTTGGCCTTCACTTTTTGGAGAATGGAGCCGAGGTTTTTGATAGTCTCCTCCGTTTGAATGCCACGAAGGGCATCGTTGCCGCCGAGTTCGAGCACAAAGATGTCAACAGGTTGCTTGATGACCCAGTCAACACGCTCGTTGCCGCCAGCCGAGGTCTCGCCGCTAAGCCCAGCGTTAACAGCGGTGTAGGCGAAGCCCAAGGAGTCGAGCCGTTGTTGGATAAGGGCGACATAGCCAGTGCCCACATCGTCGAGGCCATAGCCAGCGGTGAGGCTGTTTCCGAAGAAAATGATGGTCTTTTTTGGGGCGGCCTTGGATGCTCCTTCTGAGGCGGCTTCTTGGGCAAGCGGTTTTTCCGATTTTTTTTCTTTATTTGAGCACGAAAAAAGCACGGACAATGAAACAAGTAAAATGATTGTGCGAAGAATCATATTATGATGACGGTTGTGATTTAAACGGCTTTTGGAATCATAATTGGCACACGCTGAAACCCATGCATGTACAAGAATGCGAAGTTGCGACAAAAGTTGCCAACTACTGTGACAAACCTGGTGAAAGATTGTCAAAAGCTAAAATGGACACGGCTTTCAATTGTTGATTTTTTCAGTTTCTTTGCCCCGCTTATCCGCTAATAAATGACAAATCAAGTTTTTTCTTCTAAAGAAGATAAAAAAAGACAGTGCAAAATAATCTTGGTAGAGGACAACAAGGCAGAGGCTGACCTCACCAAGATTAGTTATCACGAACAATCCATCTGCTGCGAGATTGTTCACTGTGGGAATGGGGAGGAATTCATTACATTCTTGCACACCACCAATCCTACCGAAATTGCCTACGTGCTGCTTGACTTAAACATGCCACGGGTGAATGGCTATGAAGTGCTTGAATACCTTTCCCAGAAATCGGAATGGAAAAACCTCATCGTCATTGTGTTCAGTTCGTCCAACAATGTGCAGGACGTAGAGCTGTGCTATGAATTGGGCGCCAGGGCATACGTCAACAAACCAATGGACCTGAACGAACTCGACCGAACCATTCATTCCATCCACAACTTCTGGTGCGGCATAAACGTGAAGCCACGGCATTGGAATTAGGAAGGAGGTTTAAGAGGTTTAGAGGGTTTAGGAGGTTTAAGACGTGACTTATTAAACCCCCAAAACCTCAACCCAAAAATCGCAGGTTTCGCTTCAATCCTTCGTACTTCGTCCGCTTCACCGCCGATTTTCGGAACAGCTTGCCGAATACTTCCTCCGTCATTTCGTGCCAATCCCGCTCGCCCATGCCCAGCAGGTCGGGGTGTGGGGCAAAGGCGGGTTCCTGGTTTGGCTTCGCAAAGCGGTTCCAAGGGCAGACCTCCTGACAGATGTCGCAACCGAAGGCCCAGTTCTCCATTTTGCCTTTAAATGCCGAGGGTATTTCCTCCCGCAGTTCAATGGTCAAATAACTGATGCATTTGGAGCCATCCAGCAGGTAGCCCTTCGGGGAGATGGCGTCCGTGGGGCATGCCTCGATGCATCGGCGGCAAGTGCCGCAATGGTCACGCACGGGAGAGGCATCGTAAGCGAGTTCCAAATCAAGAATCAGTTCCGCCAAGAAGAAATACGAGCCATCGCCGGGGCGGATGAGCAGGGTGTTCTTGCCGGTCCAGCCGAGGCCGCTGCGCTTGGCCCATTCCCGCTCCAGCACCGGGGCCGAGTCCACGAAGCAGCGCCCATCCACCTCGCCGATGTTCGCTTGGATGAAACGCAGCAGGTCTTTCAGTTTCCCTTTTAATACATGGTGATAGTCCTCGCCGTAGGCATAGCGGGCGAGCTTGGGCGCTGCGGGGTCGTGTTGCGTCTCCTTGGGTGCATAGTTGTGCATTAGCACGATGACCGATTTTGCTCCTGGCACCAGCTTCGTCGGGTCAGTGCGCAGTTCGAAGTGGTTGGCCATGTAGCCCATCTGTCCGTGGTGGCCAAGGTTCAGCCATTGCTCCAAGCGGCGGGCCTCGTCGTCCAGGGCTTGCGCTTTGGCGAAGCCGATGAAATCGAAGCCGAGGCGGAGGGCTTCGGTGCGGATGAGGTCGGTATTTTTTTCGGTGGTCGGCAAACGGTGGTTGGTGGTCGGTTTATGGGGCGAAGGTCGGGAAATTGTTGGTCTTACATTATCGAATTCTCTGGACTTTAATTAGGTATTGGGAATTCGGTATTCGGTATTTCGTTGACAATCAATTGCTTGCGCAACAAATAATCTAACCTAATTTCACGGACGCACTCACTTGCGTTTAAACTTATTCACCCCCTCCCAGCCCAAAGTATAAAACACCTCCTCGGATAGGTCGAAGCGTGTCCCTGTGAAATCACATTCCTTGTCAATCACCGTTTTGTCCCAAGTCTGCCCGCCATCGGTGGTCTGATGAACCTCGAAGGAGTTCAATATGGCAGTCACCTCTCCCCCACCCGTTTCGTAGTCATACACGCCAACAAATGCAAAGCCATCAGCTTCCGTTGGACGAAATTCCACCAAACTTGCATCTTCCGGTGTCGAGTCGGTGTATTCCTCCCAGGTATTTCCCCCATCGTTGGTTTTAAAGGATTTCCCATCGCAATTGGCATAGCCTTCGAGTGCCGTTCTAAAACTTAATGAATTGCAGTCGTCCCCGGGAGCCTGCACTTCTTGCCAAGTCAAACCTTGGTCTGTTGTGCGTAGGTATTTTGAATAAAAATAATCTTCGACGACCCACACACCCAAGCAGTTGTCGCTGACATCGAACCGGGAACTTCTTACAGTCAGGTTTGGCATCAGCACTGGTTCCCATGTCGAGCCTCCATCATGCGAGGAGTACAGCTTGTACGTTGTATAATTGTTTTCGTCAGGCGTCAAAAACATCCCAATACCGTTCTGCTTGTCAAAGAAATGGAGGTCTTTCACCTCATGTATCCCAGCCAGGTATTGTTTGCTCCACGAGTCGCCACCATCGGTTGTTTTCAAAAAAACAGCGTCAATATTATCCCCTGACAGCGGTATGTTTTCGCCATCGCCACCCACGAACCCTACCTGCTCGTCCACAAAAAAAACGGTGAGAAGGGTAGCCTTGGTCAATGCACCTTGCACGATATCATTGGTGGTCAGGTCGTAATATTTTTCCAAGAAAAACCAGTCCTTGCCGCCATTCGTGGTCTTCAGGATGGTGCCAGCGTTGCCGACCGTAAAGCCAACTTCCTCGTTCACAAAGAAAACGTCCCGCTGTTTTTGCACATTTGGGAGGGCGGATACTGTAATCTCCCACTTGTCCAGCACCTGCTGGCAGGCTTTGCCACCCAAGCTATCATCCTCCTTTTTACAGGCAGACAACAGGCCGATGGCCGTGAGTATTAGAAAATGGTGTAGGTACTTCATGCGAGTTTTTTTTGGAAGACGGGGGTTGGGGTGGGTTTGGTTGGTAAGGTAACCCAATTTGATAATTTTTCAATAAAATCGAAAAACCAATAATTGCCTATGCACGTCCTACCTTAATCAACCTCGGTTCTGGGTTGATTAACCTCGGTTCTACCTTAATCAACCTCGGTTCTGGGTTGGTTAACCCCGGTTCTGGGTTAATCAACCTCGGTTTAAGGTTGATTAACCCCGGTTCTACCTTAATCAACCTCGGTTTAAGGTTGATTAACCCCGGTTCTACCTTAATCAACCTCGGTTTAAGGTTGATTAACCCCGGTTCTGGGTTGATTAACCCCGGTTCTGGGTTAATCAACCTCGATTCTAAGTTGGCCAATACCACTTACAACCTCTTAGGAAAGAATTTTTTGAAAAAAATTGGCAGTCGGGTTAGTGTTTATTTTCAGGTGAAAACGGTAAAAATTGTATTTTTCTAAAATCAGAACAATACAACTACCGATTCACATATTGCATGGATATTTGAAATTATAAAAAGCTTTTCAACAAAACAGTTTCGATAAATTTCAAGCCCACGTTTTTCAGTATTTTCCATACCTGTCAAATTGGCTTAAAATGAAAATGAAAATAATTCAATTTGTATTTGTTTTTTGAAAGCGTTTGTGTAAAATTTGGCTATTGCACTATAAGTTGGAACATTGTTTGCTGTTTTCCCAACAACCAAAATCACTACAACATGCCTACTTTCATAAAAATTGACCTTTCCTCTTTGACAATTGATGGCCTTAACACCACAACGGGCACCATCTCTACAAACATGAAGGGAAACCCTGATTTCCCCAGCCCACCCGTTAGCTTCGACGACCTTGACAGACTTCGGGGCGACCTTGCAAAGTACCTAATTGACAAGGATTTACTGTCCAAGATGGACCGTAAAAACAGGGATGAACTTGTTGCATTAATCGTAGCCGGATACAAACGAAACGGGCAATACGTCATCATGCTCTTCCCTGACGACGAAAGCAAGCAGCTTTCGAGCGGCTTCCCCTCTGTGCGCAGCCGTACCAAAATGACTACTCCGCCCGATAAGCCGACCAACCTACGGGTCAGGAACAGCAAACAGAGCGGCGAAGCCATCGTCAACTGCAAAAAACACCATGGCACGGTTTCCCTGAACATAAAAGTGGTGAATAAGGAGACGAAGGAAGAGTTCGTCGTGACCAGCACTTCCTCCGTGGGCATCAAAATCAGCAACCTCGTCCCTGGCAAGTTCTATGATTTCTTCGCACAGGCTGTCGGCACTGCCGGCACTAGCGATTATACAGATGCCGTGGGCATCACGGTGACCTAAAAGATACTGTTTTTGCGGACGCCTTCGTCCGACTTGGTTTTTTCTTCGGGTTTTTTGGTAACGTCTTTCGAGACACAAGTACGATGATTACGGAGCGGGCGGCAACGGATGTTGCGGCCCGTTTTTAATTCACTTCCCCAACTTCGGGTCCAACCTCGCCGCCTTCTCCAAAAACGGCCTTCCCAACTCCTCCTGCCCACTATCCTTATAAGCCGAACCAAGGTAGAAGTTCAGCGTAGCGTTCTCCGGGTCATACTCCAACCCCTGCTTGAACCATTTGATGGCTTCGGGGAAGTTCTTCTGCATGGCGTTCACGGCACCGAGGTTGCGCAGGGCGTCTATCATGCGGGGGTCGTAGTGGACGGCTTTTTCATAGACCTCTTTGGCCTTGTCCAATTGGCCGCTCTCGAAGAAGATGATGCCCATATTGCTGTAAACCAACGGGAAATTGGCCTTGTACTTCAGGGCGAGGTTGTAGTTCTCCATCGCCTTGGTGTAGTCACGGGTTTTGGGGTCGGGCTTGGCGGCCTCCTCCCTGTAGTAGGTCAGGCCGAGTTGTGAGTAGGCATCGTGGTATTCTGGATAGACCTCGATGGCATGCTCGAATCGCTTTTTCGCACGGTCGTAAAAGGCTTTTTGTTTGGCGGGGTCAGTTTCCTTCAGGCCCTTCTGCACGATTTCGAGGCCGTAATGGAAGTTCAGTTTAGCGCTGTTCGGCGAGTTCTCGATATCGGCTTCATAGAGGGTGTAGCTGTCCTTCCAGTCGGCGTTGCGGCTGAAGGTGAGCATGGAATAGGTTAGTAGAATGGCACCCATCGCTGCTTTTAGCCCTATGTTATCGCCCATGATGCCTTCCTCCGCCGTTGGCGAAGCCACCCAATCCATTTTGAAGATTTTCATCAAAACCAGCGCCAGCGCCAGTGCAAAGCCGGGCGATGCCGAGTACAGCAGGCGGTCGCCGAAGCTCGTGCCGATGGTGATGAAGAGGTTGGACGAGATGCTGAAATTGATGAGGAAAAACAAGATGGCAAAGGCCCAAAGGCTACGTTTGCGCAAGCCCATGATGGCAAAGGCCACGATGCCGAGCCACGAGACCAGCGAGAGCAGCACCCGCCAGTCGCCCCAAGTGGTGAGCGGTATCTGGTTGAAGCCGAAGTCGCTGCAAAGCGGGTACGGCACGAGCAGCGTCCACAGGTATTTGCCGAGGAGCAGGAAGGCGTTGGCGTAGTAGTCAGCTCCCGTGGCCGCCACGAGGATGTTGTCGAGCTTGTAGGTCTCGCCGGGGTTGGTCACCGAGCCGATGACTTCGCTGCGCACAAGGATGAAGAGCAGGGCGGGCACGATGTAAGGCAGCGTCGTCAGTGCTATTTTCTTAAAGTCGCTTTTGGTGAAAAAATAGAGCATGAGCGGCACGATGGCGAGGAAGGTCACGGCACTTTCCTTGCTGAACAGCGCCAGCGTGTAGCAGCCCAGAGAGGCGGCCATCGCCCCTAACTTATTGGTTGTGATGTATTTATGCAAAAAGAAAAGCGCCGCTGTTGCGAAGCCGAACATCATTATCTCGTCACGGCTTTTGATATTGGCCACCACCTCCACATGCACGGGGTGCGCCATGAAAAACAACGTGGTGAGCATCGGCAGCAGCACCGAGAAGCCCTGCATCCATCTGGTCAGTGTTACAAACAGCAGCGCCCCGCTCAGGGCATAGAACAGGATATTGAAGAAGTGGCTCAGGGCTGGCTTGTCCGGTGCCAGTTCCCATTCGATGGCAAACATCGTCATCGGGATGGGGCGGTACAGTTCCCCGACGCTGTTCCAGTAGCCGTGGCGGCTGTGGTATTTCCAGAGGTCGGGAATGCCCTCGAAGCCCCGCTTGGTGACGAAGTTTTCCTTGATGACGGAGAAGTCGTCGAGCACGTAGTCGTGGCCCAGCGTGTTGATGTAGAGCAGGAAGCTGAACGCAGCGATGCCCAAGGCCCAAGGCCAGAGGCGGCGCTGCTTGGTGGAGCTTGCGGATTGCTTCGGTTTTGGGGCAGGCGCAAGGTTCGGCTTGTTCTTTTTTGACGACATGGCACTGACGTTTGGGAGGGTAAATGGTCGGAAAGTCTAAGGTGACGCCTCAAAATGGCCACCAGAAGTCTGTACAATTGCTAAACCTGAATGGCCATTTTGAGGTGTCGCCTTAGACTGGGCAAATGTACTTAGTGGGGCAGACTTTCCAAGTTTTGAAACTTGGAAAGTCTTTGGGGCAAAATGCAGGCTTATTGCTCGGAATTACAGAGTTATAAGTTCCCCAATAGGCTTTTGGGACAGACAGCATAGTTTGGCGGCAATTCTTTCACACTAAAATACTTTCTATGAAAAAGACGCTTTATTTCCTCTTGTTGTCCTTTTGGTCAACAGGGGCTTTCGCTCAAACAAAGGACGCTCTGCAATTCACATTTGGCCGCTCTACCCACGGCACTGGAGACCTGAAAGGGTATGCTCTTGACTTGTCACTTGACCACAGCATCAGCAGGCGGTTCGACTGGACGAATGGGCTTACCACTACCGTACACTATGGCACGGATAAGGGGGGTACGTTCACCATTTATCCGCCGAATGAACCACCTATTGTTACCAGTCCAAACCCCAAAAACTACTTACGTTACAACACTACTGGCGTCCAAATGACTTCTGTATTGAACTTCAACGTATTGGCCTTTCCAAGACATAAATTGAGGATAGGCGTTGGCCCAATATTTCGGTTTGAATCGTCTTCTTATCCAAGAAATTGGTCTTATGAAGTAAATAGTTCGGATGGGATACCACGTTATGCCTTCAACTACGAAGTGCCAGTAAACCAATTCAACGTTGGCTATACATTCGGGCTTAGTTATTTTGTCGCCATCACAAAGAAATACCAACTGGGAATAAAAGCCTTCTTCCAAGATGACACAGATGGGGCCGTGATAGGCCAGTTTGGGTTTTCCATTGGTCGGTTTTTGCAGTTGAGCAAATTGGATTGATTGGCCTTCCTAAAAAGTTGGTAAGAAGTGTGACGTTAGATTTTAGACAATTCCTTGGTTATCAGATTTTTATCTAAAATCTAATATCTACTTTCTATTGCCCTGTTACTTAACTTGCGTTAACTCCCCAGCATTGCCCGAATTTCCCAATCAAAATGCCGTCATGAACCCTATCCAATGATGAAAATCGTCTAACGTTCATGACGGCTGGGAAGGCTAAAACCCAAACTTGTCCAACAGTGTATGCCATTGCAGCGTAAATCTGGTTTTGCTTCGTAATTTGCGCCATGTTTCCTTTCAACATCAGACCCTTGACTATCGGGACATTTTTGGCTGCAACGATGCTGCTGGTATTGGCAATGACCCCATCCGCTCCAGACGCCTGGGGCTTCTTCGGCCACCGCAAAATCAACCGCATGGCGGTGTTCACCTTGCCGCCGGAGATGCTGGTTTTCTATAAAAAAAACGTGGACTGGCTCACCGACCATGCGGTGGATGCCGACAACCGCCGCTACTCCACCAAGCACGAGGCACCCCGCCACTTCCTCGACCTCGACCGTTACGGCAAGCGCCCCTTCCCCAATTTGCCACGCAACTGGTCGGATGCCCTCATGCAGTACTACCAGTATTTTTATGTGAACGACCACGGCGACACGCTGCGGCTAATCACCTCGCCCATTGCGGAGCAAACGGACTCGGTGGCGTTCAACCAACGTTTGTTTAAAAAGGAAAAAACGACCGTTTCAAGGAAGGATTTCCGGGGTTTCTTCCAGCATTTTGTGCTGCCGCAATACTATGAGGATGGCCTCATGCGCATCCCTTGCGATAGCCTGGCTGCCCTGTTGGGCAATGTGCCGCTACATTGCCGGGAGGCGTTCGTGGTGGACACTTTTTCACAGCACGGCATACTGCCCTATAACCTGGAGCAAATGCTTCGCCGCTTGACCGATGCCTTCGTCGAGCGGGACGCCAAACGCATCCTTCGGCACTCTGCCGACATTGGGCATTACATCGCCGATGCACATGTACCCCTGCACACCACCGCCAATTACAACGGACAATTGACCGGGCAGGACGGTCTTCATGCCTTCTGGGAGAGCCGCTTGCCAGAGCTTTTTGCGGAGCAGGAATACGATTTCTGGGTGGGGCAATCTGGCTTTATTGACAACCCGAAAGCCTATTTTTGGGACATCGTCATGCAAAGCAACTCCTTGGTTGACAGCGTTTTAGCCATAGAACGGTCGCTGCGCAACGAGTTCCCTCCCGACCGACAGCTTTGCAACGAATACCGAAACTATGTCTTCGTGAAAATCCAGTGCGAGGACTTCGCCCGTGCCTACCACGAGCGTATGGGCGACATGGTGGAATCGAGGATGCAGGCGGCCATCGTAGCGGTGGGTAGTGCCTGGTACACCGCCTGGGTACTGGCCGGCCAACCCGACCTTTCCAACCTCGGCGACGAGGCTGTTACCCTACCCGACTCCACGGACATCGAGCTGCAAAAAGCGGTAAAGGGCGGCCAGCAATTGGGGAGACCGCACTAAGCGATTGCGGATTAGGTTCCCTACGGGAATGACAATTGCGGAATGCGGATTGGCGCAGCTTGACCATTAACCTCTATCAATAATTTTCCATTAAATCAGTTGCGGTCACTTCCCAAAATCCGCGATCCGCAATCCGAAATCCCCAATCCATCTTACCTTAGCGTTTTCCAATCAGTAATTTCTTTACAAACACTCATTTCATGAAAAAAGCAGTACATAACCTCCTAATGCTCTTTTGCTTGCTTGTCTTTGGCAATGCAATGGGGCAGAACGTGATTATCACGGAAATAAACTACAACAACCCCGGCTCTGGCACTGATAGCCTTGAGTTTGTTGAACTTTACAACAAAGGCCAGGTTGCTGTCAACCTGTCGGGTTGGGAGTTTGTAAGTGGGGTAAGCTATACTTTTCCTACTTATGACCTGAACCCGGGCGAATATGTGGTAGTGGCTTATAGTGCCAGTAAGTTCAACCAAGCATTTGGGTTCACCCCTTTGGAGTGGGAAAATACAACTGGCTTGAATGCCCTCAACAATACCAGCGAGAACATCATCCTCGTGAATGCCGATAGCATGTTTGTTGATTCGGTGCGCTATGCCGACAACACCCCTTGGCCATCAGCCGCCGACGGGCAAGGGCCATCTTTGGTGCTTTGCGATTACGACTCGGACAATGGCGATGCATCCAATTGGGCGCTTGCCACCACTGGCTCTGGCTTTGTTATTGGTGGCATTGAAGTATTGGCAAACCCTGGGGCTGCCTCTGGTTGTTCGTCCTCGCCCGTTGTAAGTTTTTCATTTCCGGCTGCAAACGTCCCTGAAAGCGCAGGCGATGTTTTCGTCTCAGTATCAATAAACGGCGGCAATGCCAATCCGACAGCGGTGACGGTTTCCGTCAATCCCAGTTCCACGGCATCTGCCAGTGATTATAGCGCAACCTTCCCCATGACGCTGACCTTTGCTGGCGGAGCTGCGGCGGAGACGCAAACCCTGACCATCCCCATCATCAACGATACCGATATTGAGGCCAATGAAACCTTGGTGCTCGACATCACGAACACCACCAATGGCGCTATCGTGGGCACTGGAACCTTCTCCTTGAGCATCACGGATGATGATACGCCCCTCACTGGGGCATTGCTTATTAGCGGTGTGTTCGATGCGCAGCCAGGTGCCACAGGCGCTAAAGGCGTGGAACTAAAGGCCTTGGCTGATATCCCCGACCTTAGCATTTACGGTGTAGGCAGTGCCAGCAATGGTGGTGGCTCGGACGGCGTGGAAATCACCCTTCCTGTAATGTCACTTTCGGAAGGCGAGTGCGTCTATGTGGCGGCCAATGATGGGTTGTTCACCGCCTATTTTGGCTTGACTGCTATAGCCACCGGTGACGGCGTCAGCATCAATGGCGATGACGCCATCGAATTGTTTGAAAATGGGCAGGTGATAGATGTGTATGGGGACATCAACTACCCTACTGGCACAGGTTCGACCCTGCCTTGGTATCATGTGGACGGTTGGGCCTACCGCAAGGATGGCACTGGCCCTGATGGCATCCTGTTCGACATTACCCATTGGAACATTCATGTTGATGCACTGGATGGCGGAACTGACAACACTACTGCGCCGCTGCCCTTCCCCGTCTGCGACTACTCCCCCATTCCTCCTATGACCGCCGAGCTGGTGGACGATGAATTTACTATTCCTTCTGGTGCAGCCGCCAACCTCAACGTTTTAGCCAACGACCTGCTTCCTACGACTATCACTTCGCTTGGGTTGAATACCTTCCCTACCAATGGCGTAGCCGAAATAAACGGCCTGGTTGACATCATCTACACACCCAACGACGGGTTCTGCGGCACCGATGTGTTCAGCTACGAGGTTTGCGACAATGGTGGCTGCGATGTGGGTACCGTTACAGTGATAGTTGATTGCCCCGACACCTACCCCCTTTATGATATTGCGGACGTGACCACTGTTACCGGCGGCCAGCCCGACTCACTTGGTATCACCTGTGAATTGAGGGGCATCGTTTATGGCATTGACTATCAAGGCGTTACACTTCAAGGCGACCCAGTGGCCAGTATCCAATTTTACTTGAATGACGGTCAAGGTGGCAGCATTAGCGTTTTTGGAACCGATAGTTTTGGCTATTCGGTGCAAGAAGGGGACGAAGTCAGCGTACGGGGCGAGATAGTCAGTTTCAACTGCCTCAGCCAAATCGGTGAATTGGATACAATTATGCTTCTTTCCTCCAACAACCCTATTCTTGCACCCACACCGACTACCACCCTCAACGAGAGTTTGGAATCTGAGTTGGTGAGGTTTACGAACAGGGTATTGGTCAATCCTGCCCAATGGGGCCCACAAACGCCAACTGCCACTGGTTTCAACGTACTGATTCGCAGCCTTATCAATCCAAGTGCCGATACCGTCACCATGCGGATTGACAACGATTGCCCTTGGTTTACGATGCCTGCCCCCACGGTTCCCTTCCACGCCACCGGGCTTGTTGGTCAATTCGTGGCTGGCGGAGGCGGAGGCTGTGTGGATGGCTACCAATTCCTGCCAAGGTATGTATCCGACATCGAATTGTTAAGTCCTACTGACGAGTCGGTTCTGGCAGGAAAAATCAACTTTTTCCCGAACCCAGTTGGAAGCGAACTGTTCCTTGAGTCCGAACTTTTGATTGAGGATATTATCGTTGCAAATGCGCTTGGACAACAAGTGCTTAGGGTTAAGGGGCCATCCAACTCAATCTCAGTTGGGCAATTGGAACCTGGCATCTACCTCATCACCTTCCAAGCAGCAGGTGATGCATGGACGAGCAAGTTCATCAAGCAATAGAGATTTAGTGTAATTGCTTGTTGAGCCAATAATCATCGAGCAAGATGATGCTCATTTAAAAGTGTGAAATGAGAATTTTGCTTCGCAAAATTTTCTGCTCACACTAACATGAGTCATCCCGAATTTTGAGCATCTGGTGGACTCAAAAAATGGGTTTTCGGCGGTTTTGCTGCGCAAAACCGCCGAAAACCCATAAATAATAACGGCGGCGGCATCTTCGATGCCGCCGCCGTTATTATTTATGGGTTGCGATTGGGTGATTTTCATTAGAAAATCACCCAATCGCAACCTTCTGTCTGCTGTTTCCTAAAAAATTCGGGATGATACATTTTTCAGGGGCTGGAAGTTGATTTAGAAAGGATTCAACGCTTTCACGTTAGAAAGACAATGAACTAACAAAGAAAAAGCCCGCTCGGAGCATCTCCGGCGGGCTTTTTCTTTGCAGGTTTATATCTACTAATAATCGTCGTCGTTGTACTTGTCGTTGCGGTCGCCTTTGTCACCATAACGGTCCGACTTATCGCCATAACGATCGTTGTTGCGATCGCCATAACGGTCACCGCCACCACTGTAGCGATCGCCGCCACCGCCACTGTAACGGTCGCCACCGCCACCACTGTAGCGATCGCCGCCACCGCCGCTGTAACGGTCGCCGCCGCCGCCACCGTAGCGACTTCCGCCTCCACCGCCGCCGCTGTATCGGTCGCCGCCGCCGCCACTATAGCGATCACCGCCACCACCGCCGCCATAGCGACTTCCGCCGCCGCCGCCGCCACTGTAGCGATCACCGCCGCCGCCGCCATAGCGACTTCCGCCGCCGCCGCCGTAACCACCGCCGCCACGGCTTCCGCCGCCGCCGTAACCACCGCCATAACCGCCACCGCCACGGCTTCCGCCGCCGCTATAGCCGCCGCCACCGCTACCACTGGTGCGTGGGCGATAACCACCACCACCGCCATTGCCATAGGCACTGCGTTGTGGGCGGTCTTCTTTTGGAGTGGCCTCTTTCACAAAAATCTGACGTCCATCAATTTCGCTCTCGTTGAGCGCAGCAATTGCTGCGTTGGCTTCGTCGTCGTTTGGCATTTCGACGAAGGCAAATCCCTTTGACTTACCAGTAAAATGGTCTGTGATAACCTTTGCAGAAGAAACTTCACCGAACTTTTCAAATGCGGCTTGCAAATCTTCGCTGGTTGTGTTGAAATCCAGCTTCGCTACAAAAATGTTCATAACAAAAAAGGTACTTTAGAAAAAATGGAATGAAAAAATTGGTTTGAGAAAATACTGAAGTTTGGTTGAATAGCAAGCCTTTCCGTACAAGTCTGTTTTGATAAAACGGTTCTCAAAATGCCTCAAGAATCTTGGATTGCCAAACAAGTGGCCTTTGCCACGGGGCAAAAATACGTGAAGATTTATTTTGTTGCCAGAATTTTTTATGCCTTCTCCAAGAATTTAAATATAGTAACGTGCAAATAATACGATATGGTTTTTTTCGGCAGCTTTAGATTCGAGCACTGAAAAGTCATAACAGGGGACTTGGGAGCGTTCCGCCCCCAAAGGCTCTCTCCCCGACGAACCGCCGCAGGCGGTGAGGAGGGGCAAGCACTTTATTACTTTATAACGCTCGAATCTACCGCCGCCGAAAAACCCACTCTTGTGAGTTTTGGACGTACTGCGTGACGCAGGGGTGGCCTTGGGATATGACAAAAAGTGACAAACACGCCCGTAACACATTTTAATAAGAAAGCCCTTTTCAAAAAAATCAACTGAATTCTTTTGCCATTTTACCTACAGAAGGTTTTTTTTCTACTTTTGCGCCCGGTAAGCGCCACACGACCAGCTCCGGCCGAACTCCCCCAGGGCAGAAATGCAGCAAGGGTAGGTTGTTGAGCGGTGCGATGTGGTTGCTTACCATCTTTTATTTTTGGGGAGGTGGTTCTTGACGGAACCACCTCCCCATTTTTGTTTTGGGCAGAAATGCCGAAAAGCTGAAGGTTGAGCGGTGCGAGGTGGTTGCTTACCATCTTTTATTTTTGGGGAGGTGGTTCTTGACGGAACCACCTCCCCATTTTGTTTTTACGGTCAGAAATGCCGAAAAGCCAGCGGGTTGAGCGGTGCGATGTGGTTGCACACCATCTTTTTCAACTCAAGAAGTGATAAATAGAAAAGGGCGGGTTGCTATGGCAACCCGCCCTTTTCTATTTATCACTTCTTGAGTTGCCCCAACAACTCCTTCACCGCCGCCTCCAACTGTTGGTCTCGGCCCTTGGCTACCTCGGCAGGTTCGAGCGGGGCCACGATGTCCGGCTCCAATTGAAGGTTTTCCAAGTACTTGCCATCGTTGGTCATATTGCCGACCTGTGGGATGCCGAAGACCACGTTGTTCTGCAGGCCCTCCCACCAGACCGCCGTGCCAGTGCCAGCTACGGGCATACCGACCAGTTTACCAATGTTCAGCGCCTTGTAGGCAAAGGGGAACATGTGCGCATCGGAGTAGTTGGCTTCGCTCATCACCACGGCACTTGGCTTGCGCCACTTGAACTGCGGCTCTTGCCCGATGTTCTGCTCACGGGGCATGAAGGTCATGTAAGTGTGGCCGTTGAGGAAGGTGGCAAGGTCGTCGTGGAGCCAGCCGCCGCCGTTGAAACGGGTGTCCACCACGAGGGCTTCCTTGTTTGCGTTGAGGCCAAGGGCTTCTTCGTAAACTGTGCGGTAGCTACGGTCGTCCATGCCACGAACATGCACATAACCGACCCGGCCTGCGCTCAGGCTGTCCACCAGGAAGCGGCAGCGGTCGAGCCAACGTTGGTAGCGGAGTTCGTTTTCTTGGCCAATGCTGATGGGCTTCACCACCTCATCCCAACGTTCCTTGGTCGTTTCATTGTAAAATGAAAGCAGCACGTTTTTACCATCCTTGCGGTTGAGCATGGGGTGCCAATTGGTGTTGGCCAAGATTTCCTCGCCATCAATTTTTTCAAGGATAATGCCTTGCTTAACCTTTGTGCTGCCATTGCGAAGCGGCCCTTTCTTGATTACTTCCTTGATTTTCAGGCCGTTACCCTTGTATGTTTCATCGTAAAAACAGCCAAGTGCGGCGGTCTGGTCAGGGTTTTGAATGGTCTTCCAAGTGAAGGCCCCTGTGTGCGAGGCATTGAGTTCGCCTAACATTTCCCCGCATACATCGGCAAAGTCGTAATTGTTGTTCAGGTAGGGCAAGAAGCGGGCGTACTCTTTTTTGTAAAAAATCCAGTCCACGCCATGCAGGTCTTTTTTGTAAAACTTCTTCGTCACTTGCCGCCACATGTGCTCGAACAGGTGTTCCCGCTCCACGTTTTCGTTGAGCACCATTTCGCCCTTCATGTTCACGCCTTCCCGCTTGCCATCCTCCACGCCGATTTTCGTGATGCTGCCGTCCACAATCATGTAAATCGTCTTGCCAGCTGTGTCAAGCACCATATTGCTGATGCCATTGGCACCGAGTTTTACTAAGATTTTGGTCTCTTTGCTGCGCAGTTCGGTTTGCCAAAGGTCGAAGCCCTTCTCGAAAGCGGCCAAGTAGAAAATCTTCTCCCCATCTTTCGATAAAATGGCATCGCCTAAGCGGGTGGAGTGCATGGTGAGGCGGGCCTTGCGCTTTTCGATGTCATCTAATTCGATTTTGATGGGCTCGACTTTTTTCTCCTCTTTTTTCTCGTCCTTCTTTTCTTCCTTTTTATCGTCCTTGCCTTTTTTGTCCTTGGCTTCTTTCTCTGCTTTTTCCTTCTTCTCCTTCTCTTCTTTTTCCTTTTTCTCCTTGTCCTCGGCCTGTTTCAATTCCCAGTCTTCTTTGCTGAGCTTGAAATTGTCGAACGCCTCCTGTGTGAGGAACATGGCATAAGCATCGCCCTCGCCACCCCAACTGGCGTGGTTCTTCATGCCGTCACGGTCGCTGAACCAGAGCATGGCCTTTCCGCCCATCGCCCATTTGGGTGCCCAGTTGTTGTAGCCGCTTTTGGTCAAATTGATGACCTCGCTTTTCCCATCGGCTGCCACAAGGCCCGCCTGCGAAATCCACTGGTAGTCCTGCAAGAAGTTGACGAGGAACCATTTGCCGTCAGGCGACCACTCGTACCATTGGTCGCCATCGGAGTATGAGTAGTTTTTGTTGCCGGGCAATACGGTTCGGCTGGCCTTGCTTGCCAAATTGACGACCTTCAACGTGGTGCGCTCTTCGAAATAGGCCACCTCCTTGCCATCGGGCGAGTAGGCGGGCTGAAACTCCTCGGCGGGCGTTTCCACCACGGCTTTTTCCTTTAAAAGGGTTGAATTGAAAAACTGCTTTTCCGACTCCCTGGCCAAGCTCGTTTCATATACGTTCCAACTGCCGTTGCGCTCGCCCGCATAGAGGATGCTGCGGCCATCCGGGCTGAAGCTGATGCTGCGCTCCTGCTCCGGCGTGTTGGTGATGCGCTTGGTCGTGCCTTCTTTTATCGAAGAAACGAAGACCTCGCCCCTGAACACGTAGGCCACCTCCTTGCCATTCGGCGATACGGCCAATTCGCTCGCCCCTCCGTTCACACTGACCGTTTTCACGGGGTTGTAGCGACCGTCACCGATGACATTTATGGCGAGTTTCTTGGGCTGGCCGCCATCTTTTAGGGTGTAAAGCTCGCCATTGTAGCTGAAGGCCATTGTGCCGTCGTTGGCAATGGTGAGGTAGCGCACGGGGTGCTTGTCGAGGCGGCTGACTTGGGTGGGCGTACCACCTGCGAGCGGCATTTTCCAGACGTTGAAACTGCCGCTTTTTTCACTCAAAAAATATATGTCCTGCTGGTTGGGCGCCACGACTGGGTTGCGGTCCTCGCCCTCGTAGCTGGTCAGTTTGGTGAATTTCTTCGTGGCCGTTTCATACTTCCACAGGTCACGGGCTACGCTGGAGGTGTGGTGCTTGCGCCATTCGTCCTCGTAGCCTTTCAGGTCGTGGAAGACCATGACCGAGCCGTTGGCATTGAGGCGGACGGCCTCGGCGGGGGTGGTCAGCACTTGGGTCGGCCTGCCACCCGCTGCCGGGATTTGGTACAACTCCGGCATGGCCCCACTGGGGAACAACTGGTTGCTGGCGGCGTCCATCTGGCTGCTGCCGAAGATAACCGATTGATTGTCAATGGAAAACTCCATGGGAAGCTCGCCCGCCGAGTGATAGGTCAGCCTCGTGGCGGGGCCGCCGCTGGCGGGCATGGTGAACACGTCCATGTTGCCATAGCGGTCGCTGGCAAAGGCGATTTGTTGGCCATCGTGCGACCAGACGGGGGCGCAGTCATAGGCGTCGCTGGTGGTGAGCAGCGTGGCCGTGCCGCCATCGGTGCCCACTTTGTAGAGGTCGCCCTGGTAGCTGAACACAATGGTTTTGCCGTCGGGCGAGATGGCAGGATAGCGCAGCCAGAGGGCGGGGGATTGTGCAAAAGATGCAGTAGCAATTGCGACGACCAATGCGACGATGAAGTTGGATTGTTTCATACTAAAATTGATGAGTTTTGATTTGGCATAAGGAGGGCGAAAGGTAGGGAAAGTTGCAAAGTTGGCCTATTTTTGACCTCCATGAAAGCGAAGGCGTTTTTCCATACGATTTGTTTGTTTGGGGTTGTCTTGCTGCCGACAAGCAATTTGCTTGGTCATGAAATATTTCATGCACAAGCTAGAAGCCTAAGCGACACCTCTTATTACTGGATAGCCCTATGCCCAGGCGTGACCAGCGTCATCTATGAGGGCGCTACCCTTCCGCTTGGTTCAGTTACCTATTTCCATTTTGAAAACTCGACAGGCGGCGACTCCGTGGCGCAAATCAATGTCGTCACCGCCCCGCCAGTGGTGTTCTGGGCCACGACCGAACCGATTTGCTATGGCAGCGACGAAGGCTATATCGAATTTTGGAGCAATGCTGGCCTGACAGAACCCTACGAGTTTTCGGTGGACGGCGGCACGAGCTTTCACAGCAGCTATTTTTTTGATGGGCTGAAGGCTGGTTATTATAAAATTGCAGCTAAGGACAAGCTCGGCTGTATCTATGAAAAAGAGATTTACATCCAGGAATCGCTGCCGATGAGGGTCGAGACGCCCAGCGAGGTGATCAGTTGCACAGACAGTGTCCAATTGACTTTTAAGGTGAGCGGAGCACCTATGCCTTATACATGGGCCTGGCAATTTGGAGCCGACACTTCCAAGGACAGCACGATTTGGGCACGTAGCGAGGGCACATACCATTTGACCCTCGTAAATGAATGCGATACCATCAGGCGCCAGACGGTGGTCAAGATGGAGGAAGGCCCTTCCGAACCACAGTTTTATGTGCCGAACAGCTTTTCGCCCGATGGCGACGGCATCAACGACTGCTTTCAAGCCTACCTTTCTCCGACAACACAACTGTATGATTTTCAATTACTTGTATTCGACCGATGGGGCGGGGAGGTGTTCAGCACAAAGGACTTGAACGGGTGTTGGGATGGCACCAAAAACGGTAAGCCACTCCATCTTGGAAACTATGCGTGGATGATGAAATTCACTACACTTGACTGCTACGGTAAAAAGGCTGAATCAGTGGAGAAAGGAGGAGTGAATATCGTAAAATAATATTCACACAATTTATTGACTACCAATAAATTAACTGCTTATTTGAGTTTAAATTTTACAGGCAGGTTATACTGAACCTTGACCGGATGACCTTTTTGTTTTCCCGGCTCCCACTTTGGCATCATGGACACTACACGCAGTGCTTCTTCGTCACAGCCGCCGCCGATGCTCCTCACTAATTCTGGCGAAAGTATCGTACCATCCTTGTCAACAATGAACCTAATGTAAACAGTACCTTCTATTTTGGCAGCCCTTGCTTGAGGTGGGTACTTAACATTGCCATATATAAACCCAAGCATTTGGGTTTCTGCGCATTTTCGTTTCTCTACCTGGTCATCTATTCCTTCACAACCAGGGAAGCATGGCTTGACTTCTACTACTTTAAAGACTTCATTTTCGTAATCTGGCTCTGATAGAATTGGCCGTTCTTGTTTTTCAGTATATAAGGTAAACGGGGCCAAGGGCTGTTCCATAGCCTTAGTTTCGACCGGCTGTGTTTGGGTTTTGGGCTTATCAACGATTAGGGCTGTGGGAGCAGTAGGTTTTGGAGCTGTAAATGGCGGTCTGTAAGCTACCCCATCCTGCAGAAGTTTAAACCGTACGGCGATACTCGCTTCTGACCTAATCTTCACCCCATTTTTCTCTGCTGGCAACCAAGTTGGCATTGATTGGGCGATACGCAGGGCTTCTTGATTACAGGGTGTATTTAGGAAGTTCACTGCATTGTGGTTCGAAGTAGAACCGTCGGGGTCCACCACAAAGCTGACCACTACAATTCCCTGTAGTTTATGCTGTTTGGCCTCTTCTGGGTACTTTAGATTGTCGTAAATAAAGTTGTGCAGCAGTTCGCTGGCACATACCAAACGCTCATAGGTGCTCCTTTCCAATTGTTCACAACCTGGAAAGACAGCGGCTACCTCAAACTCCTGATAAACAGTTGAGTCAACCACAGTACCAACGGATTCCTGCGCAAACAAGGAAAAAGAACTGGCTATCAACAGCCAACTGAGTACGTGTTTTTTCATGCTGAAATGAAATTATGAAAAGCAAAATTAAGATAAAAATTGGCCAAATAATCTCAATTTTTGAGCCTACCCACCAGCCATTCTTTTTCAAGCACGTGCTGGTCATTTTCCAGTTCACGTTGCAGTGCCGCCACGGCCTTGCGGTCGTTGGTATTCAGTGTCAATAGTTTCTGCGTATAATTCACAAGGCTCAAATAATGCTCTTTGTGGTAGCCAAGGCTCGTTTTGCGCCGCAAAAATGCCTTCACACTCGTCAGAAGGGCATCGAGGGCGTCCCATTCGCCCGTTTCGTAGTACATTTTCAGGAGCAGCACTTTGGCGTCGAGCATGAGGAGCGGGTCGGCGTCGCCGACCTGGGCGAGCAGTGGCATGGCCTCGGCGTAGTTTTTTTGTGTAAAATGCAGCTTGGCAAGGTTGAAGCAATAACTGCTTTCCCGATAGCGAGCCTCCAGCAGTTCCCGCTGCTCTTGGATGAACCGCTCCACCCAGTCGAACTGCCCAAGGCCGAGGCCCAGCGCCACGATGTTCTTATAGGTAAAACGGCTGAGCACGCCCCGCTCAAGGAGACTGCCCCGCTCCAGCCCTAATTGGTACAGCCCGAACGCCTCCGCCACGAATTGCGGAGCACCTTGGTTCACCTGCCGGATGCAGAAATTGATGCCGAGCAAAAGGATGTCCTTCAGTTCCGCAGCGTCAAACTGCTCGCCGTGCCGCTCCAGCACCGAGCGGAAGGCCCTGAACGCTGCCTCGTCGTTCTCGGAAAGGGCACGGTAGCAGTGGTAGTACAGGCCGATGGCGGGCTCTGAAAGGAGCGGGCTGTTTTCCAACCAGTTGATTATCAAGGCTAAAAACGAATAATCGTACTCCACCTTAACTACCGCTTGGTGAGCCGCCATGAGGCAGGCAAGGCGCAGTTTCCCACCGATGGCGTACTTGTCGAAACTGTCGCTCAGGCTTTGCAGGGCACTTTCCCGGCTGCGTTTTTGTGCTTCCGCAAAGCTGTATTTCTCAAACTCCAACCGGTAGTTGTCGTGAAGTCGGTCGAGGCCAAGCGGCATGGCAGCCAGTTGTGCTTCCGTTTGCTGCGCAATGTGCTGAAAGTGCTTTTCCAGCCCCCGCTCCCGATAACTGGCGAGCAGTGCCAAGCCCGTCTGTGATGGCTGCCTGTCCCATTGCCGATAGGCAAGAAACCACTCGATTTTTTCCCGTAGGAAAGTGAAGGTATAGCGCAACCTGCCATCGTCGTAAGGCTGGCTGGGGAAGAGCTTTTCGTAGATTTGGGCCTTATCAAAGCCGCCACCTTCGACAATGTCAGCGTTCAGCAGCATTTGCCATAAAGCCGACACTTCTGCCCGCCGATTGAAGAAAGGCGAGGAGAGGAAGTGGTGCAGCTCCCTTTTTTCCACGCCAGTGAGCGTAGCGAGGAGTGAAAAAAGTTTTGGGTCTGAAAATTTAGTTTTTGACAATTTGGTGATTAGTGATTGGCGATTAGTGATTGCAGTTGGCAGAATAATCACCAATCACAATCACACTTCTCTTTTTGACAAAATTAGTTTTTTGTTTTTGCCTCACTGCATTTCTCCCCGAATTTTTGCAGCATCAAAATCTATTTGCACATGAAAAATCCAAAAGCAATTGTTCGGCTAAGTTTTTCAACCCTTTTCTTTATGCTCTCAGTCGGCCTGTTTGGGCAGGCGGTTTGGCAGCGGGGCTATCCCGGCACTGATGTCGTGGAGGCCGATGTACAGGCCACGCCCGACGGTGGTTTTATTTTCACCACTGGTGGGCAAACGGTCGCCATCAAAACGGATGGACAAGGCACTCCGCAGTGGTCATTTTCATTACCCGATTCCTTGGATGCAAGTTTTGGCGGTTCGGTGTTGGTGCTGCCCGATGGCAATTTCGTGGTGGTCGGTGGCGCCTACGTTCAATTGCCGAGCTTCCACAACTACGATTTTGCCGCTAAGCTCGACCCCGCTGGCAACCTCCTTTGGCTCAAGTTTTACCTTGGCTCAGGCGGCTTTTACGGTCAGTCGGTGGCCTTGGCTGCCGACGGCGGGCTGTTCATCGGCAACCAGTACAACTCGCTGATGAAAACCGACGCCGACGGTAACCTGCTTTGGCAAAACAGCAGTTACTACGTGGAGGAACTCGTGGCTACGCCCGATGGAGGGGTCATCGTGCTGGCCTACGACTACCTTGGTTCCAACCCCGACGCCCATATCTACAAGGTTTCCAGTACCGGGAGCCTCGTTTGGACAAAGGCAACTCAGGGGCCTAATGGCGAAGGTTTGGTCGTAAGGGGCATGGCCGCTACAGCCGATGGAGGCTTTGTGGTGGCGGGGGTTTCGACGCCGCCCAATGCCACTTTCGCTTACAATGACCGATTTGTACTAAAATACGATGGCGATGGCAACCAGCAATGGGCACAAGTGTATGCACTGCCCGGTACCGAAATCGGCGAAAATATTGACCAAACACCTGATGGCGGTTATGTCATCACAGGTAGGTCAAGTGGCAGTATGGTCCCGCTCTGGCGGCTCGACCCACAGGGCAACCAGCTTTGGTTTAAAGACTATTTTGGAGGCGAAGGGCTGGATGTGCAGGCCCTTTCCGATGGCTTCATCATGCTCACCCGTGGCTTGAGGCTCGTGCGCACCGATGCCCAAGGCGTCGTTTTTCAGAACAAAATAACAGGCAGGTTGGCCGCAGACCTCAACCAAGATTGCCAGCACCAGCCCAACGAAAATGGCCTGCAAGGATGGGGCGTGGCTGCTGACGGCCCGTTGAGTTTTTATGGCACGACGGATGCAAACGGCAATTTCGAGGTGGAAGTGGATACTGGTGACTACCAAATGTCCTTCTGGCCGCCCACCCACTACCACCAACCCTGCCAGCCCGGTCTTACGGCCAGCTTGGCCACCTCGCCGAGCAATTTAGACTTGGGGACCATTCCTGCGCTTAGTGTTGACACCGCCTATGTCAACATCTCCGGCCCCGTCTTCCAAGACCTCGACGGCGACTGCGAGTACGACCCAAGCGAGCCGCTGCTAACCAACATACATGTGGGCATTCTCAACGAGGGCGGCTCTTTCCAGCAGTACGGTTTTACGGATGCAAATGGTTATTACGAGTTCAATGTTCCCGCCGGGGATTATTACAGTGTAGGCATTGTCACCTCAACAGACAACCCCTATTGCACGCCCTGTTGTAATTTGACCCAAATATCCGAATGTAATTTTGCCTTCCTGAACGGCAGCGTCCCTATCACCTACAACCTCGGCATGACCTGCAACATACCCAACCCGCAGGGACTCAATGGTTTTGTATTTTTCGATGAAAACGAGAACTGCCTGCCCGATTTTGGGGAGGAAGGGTTGGATACGGGATGGGCCATTGAGGTGGTGAAGGCTGGCACCCAAGATAGTTTCCTCATCGAGCCGCTGAGTTTGGGCAGTAACGGAAGTTTCAACGCACAAGTGGACACAGGCAGCTATTACCTGACCATCATTCCACCCAATTATCTCTACCTCCCCTGCCAGTTCGTTTACACGGTAAATGTCGGATTTGGCGGAGCACCCACGCTTTACATCCCGCTCATGCCCCTGGCCGATTGCCCAAAGTTGACGGTGGATGTGGGTACGGCAGGATTAAGGCCCTGTTTTTCAACGAATTATCATGTGCATTACTGCAACGAAGGCACTGCTGGAGCGGACGATGCCTATGTAGAGGTCACTTTCCCACCTGCCATCACAGTGGATAGTTCCCAAATACCGGGCACGCCCTTGCCCGGCAACACCTGGCAGTTCCAGCTTGGCGACATCCCAGTTGACTCCTGCGGCAACTTCTGGATAAGCACCTTCCTCGACTGCGATGAACCCGTCGGACTGACCTATTGTGTGGAGGCGCATATTTTCCCCGACAGCATCTGCGGCCCCTCCAGCCCAGTTTGGGACGGCAGCAGCGTGGAACTCAGCGCCGACTGCGTGGGCGACAGCGTGGTGCTAACCATCAGCAATGCAGGCTGGGGCAACATGAGCCAGCCACTCAATTTCATAGTCGTTGAGGACAACGTGCTCATCAGGGACAGCACCTTCCAACTCCCGGCGGGCGGCTCGACCAGCGTCACTGTTTTCCCCAACGGGGCCACCATCATCCTTTCCTCGCAGCAAGCTACAGGCCATCCAAGCAACGCCATGCCACTTGTCTTCGTGGAGGGCTGCGGGGCGGACAGCATCAGCATCGGCTTCGTCACGCAGTACCCCATGCCTGACCAGGACTGCTTCCTTGCCATTGACTGCCGGGAGAGCGTGGCGGCCTTCGACCCGAACATCAAGGAGGCGCAACCGGAGGGCATCACCAATGCCCATTTCATCGAAAACACGACCGACCTGACCTACCAAATCACCTTCCAGAACCTCGGAACGGCTGCTGCCGAAAACGTGGTGATTTTGGATTCGCTGTCGCAATTCCTCGACTCGGCCCGCTTGGAACTTGGTGCGTCCTCACACCCTTACACTTTTGAGATGCTACCGCAAAACGTGCTGAAATTCACCTTCCCGAGTATCCAACTGCCATCCGCCAGTCAGGACTACGAGCGTTCCATCGGCTTTGTGAAGTTCAGGGTGAAACAGCGCCCTGCCAACTTGCCCGGCACCGAAATCCACAACAAGGCAGGCATCTACTTCGACTTCAATGCCCCGGTCATCACGAACACGGTGACGCACCGCATACCGCAGCCGCAGTACGTTGAAATCGACACGGTTGGACTTTGCGGCGGTGAAGAATGGAACGATCAACCTTTTTATGCCGATACCATCCTGATTGACACCGTTCATTTCGCATTTTTTGATTCAATTGTTCAAACGACTATTGAAGTATATCCTGACCTCCTGCTCCATGCGGACACGACAGTTGCCGTTGGTACAGTGGTCTATGACGTGACCGTTACCTCGGACACAATTTTTAGCTATTGGCTTGGTGCCTGTACTTTCGTCCTTGTCAACGCACACATCTTGACAGACCTTAAACCCGGCAAAGAAAACCTACAATATTTCGGCATTGCACCGAACCCCGCTTCCGGCCAATTGACCCTGAGCGGACAACTGAGTACGGGCGCATTTTGCGAAGCAAAACTCATGGACGCCTACGGGCGAACCATCGTGCAACTCTTTGAAAATGAGTGGCTTGCGGGCAGTTTTAGCCGCCGGGTGGATTTGGGGGACGTGCCAGCGGGCTTGTATTTCATCAGCTTCGCAATGGATGGGGAAAGGCGGGTTTTGAAACTGGTGGTGGATTAAAATTCGGGCCTTTCTTGTCACAAACAGCACTGATAAGAGCTTGAAGCTCTTACAGTGCTGTTTGTGACAAGAAAGGCTTTGAAAATTCAATGGTAAACCCCGACCTGCGCCAGCAACCATTCCTTCTCAGGCAACCCCTCTGCCGCTTCGATTTGCTGCCGCAACGCCTTGGCCCCGGCCGTATCGCCCGGCAGGAGCGCCATCAGCTTTTCCGTAAAGCGGATGATGCCGAGGTAGTGGCTCTGGTGGTAGGCCAGTTCTTTCCGTCGGCGGATGAAGGTCTTCATGCTGGCCAGCAGCGAGTCGAGGGCATCGAACTCGCCCAGTTCGTAGTACATTTTGAGGAGCATGAGCTTGCCGTCGAGGTTGAGGAGGAGGTCACGGTCGTCCACTTTCACCAGCAGTTCCATCGCTTGCGGGTATTCTTTCACGGTAAAGTAGTAGCGGGCAAGGTTATAGTTGAAAAAATTCTCCTGCCAAGCTGGTTCCAAAGCAGTGCGGTATCGTTGAATGAAACCCTTTGCCCAATCGTGCTGGCCAAACAGCAGGGCCAATGCCACAGTGTTTTTATAGGCAAACCGCCCCAAAACACCGTTCTCCAAAAGTATTTGCCGCTCTATGCCGGTTTGGTAAAGGCCCAGTGCCTCCTCCCCATAGGGGCGGCTGCCCGTGTTGAGGCGCTTGATGCAAAAATTGATGGCGAGTAGCCACAAGTCCCTGATTTCGGTGGTGGAAAACGCCCCTAAACTCGATTCCAACAAGTCCCTGAACTGCCTGAACTGCACCTCGTCGCCTTCCGTTAGGGCCTTGTAGCAATGGTAGTAGAGCGATATGGCCGGGATTTCCAGAAACTGGCTTCCCTCCAAATAGTCCAACAAGGCTGGCAAGAAAGTATAGTCGTACTTGGTCTGATAAACGGACTGGTGGGCAAGCAAGATGCAGCTTTGGCGCAGCTTGGCCGCCAACAGGTAGGCATCGAGGGCCTCGCTCACCACGGGCAAGTTGTTGGCCACCGTCCTCCGCTGCGATTCTATGAACGCATATTTTTCAAACTCCAACCGATAGCGGTCGTGGTACCAGGCCTGGTCACGCACCCGCTTTTCCAAGGCCGTCGAAGCGACCCCGATGGCCTGCCCGAAATGCTGCTCCAAGTTTTTTTCCCGGAACGAGGTGGCCAAATTCAGGGCCTGTTCTGTCTCGTTTTTTTCAAAACGGCGCATGGCAAGGAAATACTCGATGTGTTTGGTCAGCCACGACATGGGATACCGTAGCTTGGCCTCCTCAAACGGCTCCTTGGGGAAAAGGGCCTCGAAGGCGTGTTCAGGCCGCCAGGTTTTACCCGCAGGGGCAAGTTCTCGCAGCAAATATTGCCATAGCTTCCTTGGCTCTTCCCGCTGGTTGAAATAGTCCGACTCGACAAACCGGGTGAATTCCCTTTTTTCTACCCCCGTGAGTTGGTTGAACAAGGTAATTAGCTTTTGCTTCATTATTTTACAGATTGAACCACAAGTATAGTTTTTTATTCAAAATAAGGGGTTTTAAAATTTTTACTTTTTGATAAACGACAAAAAAAGTGCTTGCGCCCCAGCAGCAAACCCATCATTTTCGTACCATGAAACCGACTCATTCAAGACGGTTATTTAAAATGTCCTATTAGGTTGAGAAATCCTTGAACTCAGGATAAAAATTGAAATCATGAAAAAGCGCAACACCATAGCCATTATTGCATGCTTTGTAGTTTTCCTGTTCCATGCATACACCGCCACCGCCCAAGTCACTTGGTCGAGAAACCACCTTCGCAGCGACGGAAACAGCGTCAACAACTACAGCACCAACCAAAGAGGCTTGGTTCAAACCCTGGATGGCAATTACGTTCACCTGACGGACACCGTTGACGCCAATGGATCTGCCTTCCTAAAACTGATAAAATACGACCTCACGGGCAACCTGCTCTGGTCAAAGATCATCAGCCAACACCCACTTGTCATGTGCAAGGAGTTGCTGGAACTGGCCGATGGCAGGCTCGTGGTGGTAGGCGATGAAGGCACCACGAATAAGTTCTATTGGATGGTGCTTACTGCTACTGGCGACTTCATTGCAGAATACACCCACCATGTTGGAACAAGTTGGAACTTGTGCCAAGCTGCTACCCTAAGCCCGGCTGGCAATATCGTGATTACCGGCTCGCATTACTACCCCAACACTTCCAACCATGAACTGGTATGGCTGGAGGTCACCCCTTCCGGCAACGTCAACTGGAGCCATTACCAAACAGGGGCTGGTTGGATAGGCTATGATGTGGAGTTCCTGGCGGACGGCACTGGGGTCATCGGCTACGACAAATACGCTACCGACGAAATCGGCTTCATCAGGTTTGACGCAGCCGGCAACACCCTCTCCGACCAACTTTCTACGGAGTTTTTCGGCCAATTGCTTGACATGGAAGCGGCTCCTGGCGGCGGCATGTTCGTTTCATGGCACAAAAGCGGCCAAACAAAAAACCTCGCCAAACTGGACAATAACCTGCAAACCACCTGGAGCATACTCGTTCAACCTACTTTGAACTTATACAAAATAGAAAATTTGGCCGCTTTCCCCGATGGCTCCTGTGCTGGGCTTGTTGACCGTGTAGGTGCAAGGCTGTTGAGGGTGGATGCTGATGGGAACATTCTTTGGGAAAAGCCAGCCGATGGCAGCCCGATATACGGCCTGTATGGAGAGGACTTAATTGTCACCAACGACAATGGGTTGCTCTACACGGCAGTCAATGTATTCAACACTGGCACAGGCGATTTATCTTTTAGGTATGTAACAAAGACCGACCAGAATGGGGATATCATCAAAAACAGGGTGATTGGCCATGCCTGGTTGGATACAAACGGGAATTGCGCAGCAGATACCTCAGCGGGTGAAGGGCCTTGGCGGAGTGGCACCATGAAATTACAAGCTGCGACTGGCGAAAAAATGAACTTTATCCCTGATTCAACGGGCAGATTTTCCTTGGAAATCTATCCCAACGCCTATCAGATGGATTTGGAATTATCAAGCCAAGGGTATTATACACCTTGCCCAGCATTCCCCAGCGTTCAAACCAACCCCTATCCAGACACGATTATTCTGGACACCATCTTCCTAAAACCCAACCTACCAAACGGCCTTTTGCAAGGCACTGCCTTTCTTGACATCAACCAAAATGGGGTGCAGGACACAGGTGATTCGGCATTGGCTTGTGTTACGCTAAAAATAACTACCAGCTACCCTTGGCTCATCACCACGGTCGTTACTGATGAACAGGGAATGTACAGTCTTCCTGTTTATCAAGGCTCTACCTATAATGTTCGCTTGAACGGGAGCTTGGGGAATTGCGTTGCATCCCCCAGTTACTTCATCGTACCCATCAATGGGCCAACGGCTACTCAGGACGTTCCCATCAGGTGCAATACTATGAACGGCACGGCCAGCATGGTGCGAGGCAATGTATTGCTGGATGCCAACTCAGATTGCCTGCCCGACAACTATTCCAACCTCATTGGCACTTGGACGGTAAAACTGGAGGACGTGGCAGGTAACATTTTCGAGACGACAACCAACGACCAGGGCAGTTATGCAATGGCCGTTCCGCCTGGCACCTATAGTATAGCGGTCATCGTGGCTGGCAATACCTTGAACATCTGCAACATCCCTACCACACAGGATGTCGTATTGGGTCAATGCCTAACTGCCGACATCATCGGGCAATTGCCCAATTGTCCCAGCCCAAGCGTAGAGGTAAGCGTGGACAGGTTCAGGCCGTGCGTGACTTCCAACATCCGAGTCAATTACTGCAACTATGGCGCTGACCCAGCCTACGATGCCACCCTCCAATTGCTCCTTGACCCTGCCTTGAATTTCAATGCTGCTTCCCTACCGATTATTGGTCAGTCAGGCGATACCCTCTCGCTCAGCCTTGGCAATCTTGCCCCGCTGGAGTGTGGTACCACCCTCGTAACGGCGACCTTGGATTGCAATAATTCAATCGTAGGCCAGACGCACTGTGTGGAGGCCACCGTATTGCCAGCCGCTCCTTGTGCCTCCGGCAATGCCAGTTGGGACGGCTCCAACATTGAACTATCTTCCCGGTGCGAGCAGGGCCAGGTCATTTTTACGCTCCGCAACACAGGCACAGGAAGCATGAGCACCCCACGTTCTTACATTATTATTGAGGACAATGTGCTGCTCCGCCCCGACGAAATCCTGACTTACCAGTTGGCGGCCAATGGCGATACCAGCATCGTACTGCCCGCCGACGGCAGCACGTTCCGCCTCGAAACCTACCAAGCGATGGGGCACCCAAGCGGCACCCTTACCGCAGCATGGGAAGAAGGTTGCGGGGCGAATCCGCCGGGCAATTTCAGCCGGGGCTTCGTGACCCAACGGCCCTATGGCGACGAGGAGCCTTTCATCGCCATTTTCTGCGACGAAAGCGTGGGCAGCTACGACCCAAACCTCAAAAAGGCATTCCCGAAAGGAGTGGGTGACCGCCATTTCATCCTCGGCTCCACCGAATTGAACTACCAGATTTTGTTCCAGAACACGGGCACCGACACAGCCTACTTGGTCGTACTGAGGGACACGCTCTCTCCAACGCTCGACCCCACAACGCTTCGGCCAGGTGCGTCCAGTCATCCATTTACCTACAGCCTGGAGAATGGCAATATTGCGGTCTTCAGGTTCGAGAACATCAACCTCGTTGACAGCACCACCAACGCACCCATGTCGAATGGTTTCGTGCAGTTCAGCATCCAGCAGGCCGATGGAAACCAACCAGGCACCCGCATCGAGAACAGCGTAGCCATCTATTTCGACTTCAACGAACCCGTCATCACACCAACGGTCTTCCATGAAATACCGGCCCCGGTTTATTATCAAAACAACAGCCTGACCCTCTGCGCCGGAACCCAGTGGAACGGCACAGTATATTACGAGGACACCGTCGTGATGGATACCATTGATTTTGGCATCTATGACAGCGTTTATATCACCACGATTGACGTTTTACCAACGATAGCCACGAGCCTATCAGCGGCCATCTGCGAAGGGGAATCTTACGCCTTCGGCAACGCAAGCTATTCGCAATCAGGCAGCTACACGCAGGTTTTCGCTGCGCAAAACGGCTGCGACAGCACCGTGACCCTGAATCTGTCCGTATTGCCGAGCCTGCAAAGTAGCCTCTCGGCCACTATTTGCAATGGCGAGTCCATTGCCTTCGGCAACACAAGCTACTCGCAATCAGGCAGTTACACACAGATATTCGCTGCGCAAAACGGCTGCGACAGCACCGTGACCCTCAATCTGTCCGTAATGCCAAGCCTCCAAAGCAGCTTTTCGGCCACCATTTGCAGTGGCGAGTCGTTCGCCTTCGGCAACGCAAGCTATTCGCAATCAGGCAGTTACACGCAGGTCTTCGCTGCGCAAAACGGCTGCGACAGCACCGTGACCCTCAATCTATACGTATTGCCAAGCCTGCAAAGCGGCTTTTCGGCCACCATTTGCAGCGGCGAGTCGTTTGCCTTCGGCAACGCAAGCTACTCGCAATCAGGCAGTTACACACAGGCCTTCGCTGCGCAAAACGGTTGCGACAGCACAGTGACCCTGAACTTGGCCGTGCTGCCAACGGCTTCTCATTCCATCAATGAGACCCTGTGTTTCGGAGGCAGCCTACTGGTGAACGGCAACATTTACGACGAATCGAACCCGACTGGCACGGAGGTCATCGAAAACGGCAGCCACCTCGGCTGCGACTCCATTATTCAGATTAACCTCAGTTTCAATTCGGCGGTGTCGAGTTCTGTATCTCTATACCTCTGCCCCGATGAAGGGTTGGTCGTCAACGGCACCTTGTACAACATGGCAAATCCCACAGGCACGGAGGTCTTCCCCAACGGCAGTTTCTTGGGTTGCGACTCCATCGTTTATGTAAGCCTCTCCTTTTACCCGGAGGCCATTGGCCTGTTCCAAGCCGAAATCTGCCCTTGGGAAACCATTGAAATTTTAGGCACAACGTTTTCCGCCGACAACCCTTCCGGCACAATCGTCTTGCCGCAAGCCAGCATCAATGGTTGCGATTCAACCATCTCGCTTTCCTTGACGGTGCTGCCGCTTGTCCAGTTGCAAGTGGACACTGCCGTGCTCGCAGGGACGGAAGTGTTCGGCATCTTGGTAACAACGGATACTTCTTTTGTTCAGCAAATCATGGATGAAAACGTTTGTGCGGAGCGGGCAGTGAACGTCCAAATCATTTCCAGCACGACAACGCAAATTGCCAACTTGTCGAATTTCGCTATATCCCCGAACCCCGCTTCTGGCCAATTGACCTTGAACGGTCGCATGGCTTCGGGCGCATTTTGCGAAGCAAAACTCATGGACGCCTACGGGCGAACAGTCTTACAACTCTTTGAAAATGAATGGATTGCGGGCGATTTTACCCGAAGGGTGGACTTGAAAGGGATTCCGGCGGGCATGTATTTCGTTAGCTTCGCAACGGATGGGGAAAGAAGGGTTTTGAAACTGGTGGTGGAGTGAAAGACCCGACCAAAAACAAAAGCGGCTGTTCGGAGGCGTCACCTCCAAACAGCCGCTTTTGTTTTTGTTAAACTCCACCAATCAATAGCTGTAAAAACTATTGACGACCGTCAAGGCTTGTTCTTCGTTGTCGTCAGAATAGATTGCCACGACGATGAGGTTTGTGGCACTTTCTGGGTCGAGCAAGGCCATCACAATGGCACTGGAGCCGTCCTTTGAGCCACGCTTATAGTAGCCCGTGAAGTTGTTCACATCCACGGCATCGCCATCGGTGATGAGGTCGTAGTCAAGTTCCTTGGCCATAGCGTCCACTACTTCGGCGAGGTCGTCGGCAGTTAGTGATTCGTCCTGAATGGGTGCAATGGTCACGAAAAGGTTGTCGTTGCTCGCCGAAAACTCTTCGGCGTTGTTGGTCTCAATCTGGAAGCCACGTGGCACCTTGAAGCCAACTTTGTGGGTATCCCATGTCATGTCAATTTGAGCAGTCAGGGTCTGATCTGAAAACAGCAGGAAGCCGAACACGGCAGCGGCGAAATACGAGATTGATTTCATCTAAATAATTGAGTTGGTGAACCGGCATTGAAGTACTGGCGTGGCTGACGCCAATCATTTTTGGCCGGATATGCAAAAGAGTGAAAAATGCCAAACATGCACACTTAAAACAATGCCATTTTAAAACAACCCTCCTAATAAAATCATTGCGTTGATTTTTCAAAAATTGCCATAGTTTTCCGGCTCGTAAAAGGTCATTTGTCAATGAAGTCATTAGGCATTGGGGGCATTGGAAATTTTGCCCAACTTAAATGCTTTTGGCACATTATAACAATTGACCAATGACTTCATTGACAAATGACAATCACGATGAAAAACTCCCGCCGCAACTTCCTCCGCAATTCCGCCACCGCATTGGCAGGCACCACATTGGCCACGGCTATTCCAACTGAATCCATCGCTGCCTCCGGTAACAAACGTGTAGCCCCCAGCGACAAGCTCCGCTTTGGCGTCATCGGCTGCAAGGGCATGGGCTGGTCCGACATGCGGGCGCACTTGACATCCGTTCCTGAAGTGGACTGCGTGGCCCTCGCCGACGTTGACCAGAGCGTGCTCGACGAGCGCACGAACGATGTCGAAAAATTGCGTGGCAACAGGCCGCAGCAGTTCAAGGACTATCGCAAGTTGTTGGAAATGAAGGACTTGGATGCTGTCATCATCGGCACGCCCGACCACTGGCATTGCCTCACTTTCTGCGACAGCCTTTCGGCAGGGAAGCATGTTTATTGCGAAAAACCCATTTCAGCAAACATAGAAGAATGTAACGTGATGCTGCGTGCCGCAAAACGCTATCCCAAGCAGATGGTGCAAATTGGCCAATGGCAGCGAAGCGGTACCCACTATGAGCAGGCGCACAATTACCTCAAATCGGGCAAGCTCGGCAATATCCGCCTCGTGAAAACCTGGGCCTACCAGGGTTGGATGAACCCCGTGCCAGTGCTGCCCGACAGTGAACCACCCGCTGGTGTGGACTATGGCATGTGGCTCGGCCCCGCAACCAAGCGCCCTTTTAATCCGAACCGCTTCCACTTCAACTTCCGTTGGTTTTGGGACTATGCAGGCGGCCTGATGACCGACTGGGGGGTTCACGAAATTGACATTGCCTTGTTTTTCATGGGGGCAAAAGCGCCCAAGAGCATCATGGCTAGCGGCGGCAAGCTCGCCTACCCCGACGACGCTTCCGAGACCCCCGACACGCTGCAAGCCGTGTTCGAGTACGAAAATTTCAACATGCTTTGGGAACATGCCACGGGCATTGACGGCGGCAACTATGGCAAAACGGAAGGCATCGCTTTCATCGGCAACAACGGGACGCTGGTCGTGAACCGAGGCGGCTGGGAAATCATCCCGGAAACCAAGCGCAACGAAGAGGGCCTCAAGGTCAACAAGATTGAAGCCCTACCCTATCAGGCCAAGGGCAGCGCCGATTATTTGCAGCTCCATGCGCAGAACTTCGTGGAAGCCATCAAAAAGGGGGACTCCTCTATCCTAAAATGTGGAATTGAAACAGGGGCCGTGGCTGCCATCAACGCAGCGATGGGGAATGTGGCTTTCAAACTAGGACGGAAAGTGCTTTGGGACGCTGAAAAGGGCGAGTTCAAGAACGACCCGGAGGCAAATGCATTGGCGAAGGCGAAATACCACAATGGGTGGAAATTGCCGAGCTGAGCGTTTGAACAGATGAGACACCGCTATTGAAGGTGTCTCATCTTCTTATACCTGTCTTCACGGCTTCATCTTCCTGCTCAAATCCATCAACTCCACCTTCCGAAACTCCACTGGATGGCTCTCCGCCTGCAAGGCGATATGCCCCGATTTTAGCGGCTTCCCACGGCGCTCGGCAAACCAGTTGTTTTCCATCATGAGGTATTTGACCATACCATCGTCGTCGTCCTCGACAATGGGCTTGGTGTACTCGAACACCACTTTCCCATCAATGATGTGCCGGATGAGCGAGTCGCCTAACACGAGCATTTCCACTGTAACCCACTGGTCGCCGTCGTAGGTTTTGGACGAGGAATCAATGCAGTGTTCCGTGTTCAGGCTGCCGTTCATGTGTATTTGGGTGCCAGGCGTACAGAGGTTTGCAGTATGTCGTTCTTTGCCATCGCTGAGTCCACCAAGCATCTGCATTTCAAGTGAAACGGGGAAGGTCTGGTTCTTGGACAAGGTGTTGGCGGGCTGCGAGTGGAGCATCACGCCGCTGTTACGCACGTTCCAAGTAGCGCCGCCGGGCGTCTGGTTGCCCGTGAAGCGGTACTCGACCCGCAAGCGGTAATGCGAGTAGGGCGTTTTAAAATAGATATGCCCAAACTTGTCCTCAAAGTTTTTGTAGCGGTCGTAGGCGCATTTCAGTACGCCGTTTTCCACCCGAAAAGTGTTCAGGTAGTTGTCGTTGAGGTCGTGGCCCGTGATTTTGATGTCCCAGCCCGTGAGGTCTTTGCCGTTGAAGAGTTGAATCCACTCGCCGTCATTGGCTTTTTTATGGCAAGCTGAAAAAAGGAAAGCAGCAAGCATGCCGCCTGCAAGGGTTAGTAAGTTTTTCATTTTGTTTTTTTTTTGCCCAGCCGGGCAATGCACCTGCACCGCCCGGCTGGTAATTTATAATGCCAATACGAATTGGCAACTACCTCTAACTCGCAATTCTCTATCATTCCCGAAGGGAACCCAATCAACTCATTTCACCTCCTCCGCTCCATCCACGATGTAGTTCGTTTCGCCGTCCCAAATGAAAGTCTTGTTGAACTGCTGGTAGTGCAACCTGACTTGTTGGCCGCCGAGGCTGTTCAGTTTTTCAGCTACGGCCTCGTCCTTCACGGAGAAATGCCATATCTGGTTGGTCATGGCAGTGCCAGGTACCGGGTTGACAATACCGCCCTGGTTCAATTCCCCTTCATAGGTTTTGAACATATAACCTTTGCGGGAGAATTTGATGAGGGTGCCGTCACGGTAGCCATCGCTGTAAACGAGGCCATAACTGTAGTACATGTACCCGCCAACGGCCAAAACGGCTGCAAGGATTGTCCACAAAAGGATGCGGCCCCAACGTATGCCAGACAAAGGATTCTTGAATTCCATAGTTTGATTTTTTTTTGCAAAGATGAATCAATTCCCCAATCAGACGGCTGATTTTCGACAAGTCACGAGGTAATAACCGAAATACATTTTGAAAGGAGATAGCAACAAGGTCAGCAGGAGTGCCTTGCTGTAAAGAAGTAGCTCAGGCTTTTTGCTTCGCAAATAGGCAAGCCATAATCGGAGGGAAACCCGTGGAATGTGCAGCAACGAAGGTGCCATACGCCAAGTTAAATCCCTGACTTCGATGGATGTAAAGCCTTGTTTTTCAAGTGTTTGCAAAAATTCAGGCAAGACCGGAAGGCTGTCCATTCCCCAAGCCCTCAGGCTTTTTACATATAAAAATCGAATGGGCAAGCCCAATCGTTTGCCAGACTTAAGAAAACCATCCACCACTACCAGCCGACCCTCGGGTCGAAGAAGCCTTGCAGCCTCTTTTAGGACAGCTTGTTTTGATTGGCCTTTTGCGAAGCAAAAACTCTCCAAACCATAAGCTGCTTCAAAACTGGCAGCTGGCAGCGGTATTTCCTCAAAATTGGCAACGACAAATTCCGCCCGACAGGAGGTAGAGGCCGTCCTGATTTGTCTCTCGTCTTTTCCTGCGCCCATCATTTTCAGGTTCGGATAGTTGCGGAGCAAATATTGAATCGTAGCCCCAAACCCGCATCCAATGTCCAATATTCGGCATCCCGTAGCTGCATCCAACCCCAATTGCGCAGCAACAAAGCCGTTCATGGCCTCCAGCATGGCTTCCAAGCTAAAAGGGTTCATGCCCCAACGGTAGTAGCCGAAGTGGATGTTGCGGTTTTTGCTCCAAAATTGGTACATGGAAAAGGGACGGAGAGGAAATGGGAACGTCGGGGAGGTTCAAAACCTCCCCGACGTGGGGGCATCAAGGGCCGGGAGGGAAGTCCCCTGCGTCCTTGGTAGGAGTACGCAGCACCTTGAGGAAGAAATAGACCGTGAAGACGGTAACGATGATGTTTGCGAGCAACATCATCGTCAATGCTGTTCCGTTCATGATAATTTATTTTGACCCCAGCCCCCTAAAGAAGAACCCAAATATTGGAAATAGTAGGTTCCTAATCAGGGGGCAGGGATGATTTTTCAATGAAAACGACCTTCTCGAACCCGCTTTTTGTAAGCCAGGTAAACGACGTAGCAAATGCCAGCGTACAAGCCCAATAACCCAATACGGGCAATGGAAACGTAGCTGTTGCCGGGGTTCGCAATCTTGTTGATGATATCGGGCAAGGAGCCAGCGAACACAGCCAACAAGAACAGCGGCGTAACGTACTTGATGATGAACTTGAAAAACGTTGGCACCTTGATGTCGGCACCACGGGTGATTTCATCCCAGCCTTTACCCATACCGAATACCCAAGCAAAAAGGATGATTTCCGCTACGGCAAAGACCACGAGCGACACCGTGCCAGCCCAGTAGTCGTATTCATCGAAAACGCCTTCGTTGAAGAAGAAGACACAGGGTGCGCCCAGTATCAAGATAATGAGGCCAAATGTCCAAGCAGCCTTTTCCCGCTTCCAGTGGAATTCGTCCTGCAAGAAGCCCATGACCGGGGTGCCCATTGCAAGGGAAGACGTAATGCCCGCAAAGAACAACAGGCCAAACCACATGAAACCGGACACGGCGGCCAGCGTCGGGCCCCAGTTTTGGAACAAGAAAGGAAGGCTGCGGAAGCCGAGGCCGAGGCCGCCTGTTTGGGTCAGTTCTACTACTTTTTCAATGCCGAGGTAGCCTACCGAAATCGGGATGACGATGGCTGCGCCAAGCACCACCTCCACGAACTCGTTCATCCAGCCAGCACTCATGGCATTCAGGGCCACGTCGTCCTTCGACTTCAAGTAGGATGCGTAGCAATGGATGCTGCCCATGCCCACCGAAAGGGTGAAGAAGATTTGGCCCGCAGCGGCCAGCCAAACCTTTGGTTCCCAAATGGTGGTGAAATCGGGTGTCCAGAGGAAATTGAGACCCACCGTACCGTCATTGATGGCTCCCTGCTCGCCAGCAGTCAGCGTCACACCTTTGATGGCAAGGAACACCCCGAACAGGATGAGCAATGGCATACCGATTTTGGCTACTATCTCAACACCACCGCTTAGGCCACGGCTTAGTATCCAAGTATTGAGAACCAAGCAGAGAAGCCAGAAAACGATGGGCTGATTCGTGCCGAGGCTTACATAATTGGTGAAAAATTCGTTGACACCCTCCTGCGTCATACCGGCGAAGGTGCCCGCCACCGAATGGTAAGCATAGGAAAGCGTCCAGCTTTCGAGGTAGCAATAATAGGCTGCTACTGCAATATTGGTGAAAATGCCGAACACGCCGAGGTACTTCCAAAACGACCTTTTGTCCATTGAATCGAGGATGAAAGGTGTGCTGTGGTGGCCGTGCTTGCCGCCGAAGCGGCCCATGCTCCATTCAACGAAAAGGAGCGGGATACCCATCAGCAGGAAGCAGACGAGGTAGGGAATGATGAAGGAGCCACCGCCATTTTGGATGGCCTGAACCGGGAAGCGTAGGAAGTTGCCAAGGCCCACGGCGTTGCCCGCCATGGCCAGCACCAAGCCTACCCTCGAACCCCAGGATTCTTTGTTTGTACTCATACTTGGTTAGTTTTGTCAAAATGTGATGAAAGTTCCATGATGAATGGACAATAAAACGTGGGCAAGGTAGGCAGTAAAGTTTTCTTAGGGAAAGTTTTAGTAGAAAAATTGGCTTGCTGTAAGCTATGGGCTACCTTTCTTTGCTCTTGGAAAATATTTCAATACCTTTCGCCAATCCGATTTGATTATGTCAGTTTTTAGCACCCATCATTATGAATAGAAGAGAAGCACTTTCCCGTGCCGCCATCCTGCTGGGTGGGGCCATCAGCGCACCGACCATCGCCGCTATCATGTCTGGTTGCAAGGCCGACCCAAAGGCAGCGGCAGCCAGTTCCGGTTACCTTTCTGCTGACTTGGAGGCATTGTTGGCCGAGCTTTGCGACCTCATTCTGCCCAAAACAGAGACGCCGAGCGCCTCGGAGGCAGGCGTGCCAGGTTTTATCCACACCATTATGATGGAATGCACGCCACAGGCTGACCGGGAGGCATTCGCAATGGGCCTAAAGCAATTGGATGAGGAAGCAAAGGGGTTTTCAAAGCTGTCTGCCGAAGAAAAACAGGCTTTTTTGAAAAAACTGGACACTGATGCCCATGCTCCCAATGGAGCAGGTACTGCCGACAAGGCAACGCCATCACAGGCTACTTGGCGCAAGCTGAAAGAGCTGACGGTGGTGGGTTATTTTACGTCAGAAATCGGGGCGAGCGAGGTGTTGGAGTACGTGCCAGTGCCGGGGAAATGGGAGCCTTGCATACCGTTGAAGGAGGGGCAAAGGGCGTATGCGACTTAACTCAGTCCTGAATAAAAGACAAACGGCGGCGGCATCTTCGATGCCACCGCCGTTTGTCTTTTATGTGAGCTTTTCGGTTTTCGTTGAAAAACCGAAAAGCTCACATTTTTAGCAATCCTTATCAATGCCCGAAAGCTGTAGCCACTTTATCCCCCTTCGCATCTTCCAACCAAAAATCCAGCCCTACCCCACCCTTTTTTTGAAAAAACTCCACCCGCAATGGATGCCGTCCTTTCTTCAAGGCGATGTGCGCTGGACGGTCAATCATGCCATGCAGTCCATCCATTTCCAGCAGTTTTTGTTCATCGAGAAAAAGCCGTGAGCCATCGTCGGAGGGCAGGTGAATGGAATAAACGCCCGTGGCAGGCACTTCCACCCAACCTTCGAACACCACGCCGAAATCTTCCTTGGCATCAATCTGTTTCAGGCTTAAATCACTGACATTCAATTCGTTGACTGGCGTCAACTTGACGAAATCGGGCAATTTATCCCAACTCCCAGCATAGATTTTTGCCTTCAAACCAGCTGCTTTGCCTGCCGGCCCCTTGGGTTTCACAGGCTTGGTCTTCGTGATAACGTAGCGTTGCTCCCGGCTCTTTGCCCCATCTGGCCAAGTGGCCCGGCAATGAATGGCAGCAGTTTTTTTCAAGGCAAACGGAGCGGTGTATGGCTTCCATGCCAGCGGCCCTTTGTTGTTTTCGATGGCATATTCGATGGTAGCGCCCTGCTTGGCCGTGGCCAGTTCCACCTTGGTGCTTTTAATGAAAATTGGGGCTGCTCCTACGGGCTTCGGCGGCATCTGCCCTCGGTGCGCCAGTTTGACGAAATTGGAATCCATTTTCAGCACCTTGCGGTCGTAGGTCATCAGTCCGTTGCTTTCAGTTTCCACATCGCTCACCTGGGTATAGACGGCAGCGCAAAGCCCCTCCCCCTGTACCATGGGCCACATGGTCCGGTAGAGATCTTCGTAACGTTCCAGAAATGCTTCTGGCGTCTCGATTTGCTGGTAGCCCCACCCGCTGTTCGACCATTGGTGGCCAGCCACGTTGAGGCCAAGGCCACCGAACTCACCCAGCACGGCTGCCCGGCCATTGGTTGGCTTGGGGGTACTTGGGCCAGGATAGTCGTGAATATCGAGCACATCACCGACGCCAGCATCTGTCCAGCCGGAGGCGTTGTTGACGAGGCGGGTCGGGTCCCATTCTTTTATTTTTTCGACATACTCGGGCGTGTCGTGCTGCCCCCAGCCCTCGTTGAAGGGCACCCACATCACGATGGAGGGATGGTTCGCCAATTGGTCAACCATCGCCTTCATTTCCCCCCGGAACTGGGTCTTGTCCGCTTCGCTAACCGGGTCGCCGCTCGGCATGTCCTGCCAAACGAGGAAGCCCATGCGGTCGCAATGATAGTACCAGCGGGAGGGTTCCACCTTTACGTGCTTGCGTATCATGTTGAAACCCAGCGACTTGAGCACTTTTAGGTCATAGAGCATGGCCTCTTCCGTAGCAGGGGTGTAGAGGCCATCCGGCCAAAAGCCCTGGTCGAGGGGGCCGAGTTGAAACAGCGGCTTTCCATTGAGCAGAAGCCGTTTTACTCCTTTTTCGTCGGGGCCAATGGAGATGCTGCGCATGCCAAAATAGCCCCGCACCTTGTCGGTCGGCTTGCCTTTGGCATCTTCCAGTTGGATGTCGAGGTCGTAGAGGTTGGGCGAATCGGGCGACCATAGTTTGGCGTTTTTGATGAAAATCATGAGTGGCGCACCTTGATTGCCAGTGGCCTCGGTGACCACCTGACCATCCTTCCGTACCCGTACCACTACTTTCAAGCCATCCATGTTGCCTTCCGTGGCCACTTTGACGATGGCCCTGTTCTTCTCTGGTTGCGGTTCTACCCGATAGTTTTTGATGAAGGTCTGTGGCACAGGCTCCATCCAAACGGTCTGCCAAATGCCACTCGTGGGCGTGTACCAGATGCCGCTTGGGGTCAGGTGCTGCTTGCCGATGGCCTGGTGCCCTTGGTTGGTCGGGTCATCCACTTGCACGCTCAGTATGGCATCCTTGCCAATCGTCACATGCTCGGTGACGTCGAACGCAAAAGCATCGTAGCCGCCTTTGTGCTCCCCAATCTTTTTGCCGTTGATGGAGACTTGGGTACGCCAGTCGGATGCCCCAAAATGCAATAGGATACGCTGCCCCTGCCAACGCTCCGGTACGGAGAGTTTCCTGAAATAGACCAGTGAATTGGTTGGTTCCACCCGCCATCCACACCCCGACAATGCCGACTCCACCGGGAAAGGCACGAGAATCTCGCTTTGGTTCACTGGCTTCCCAGTCTTCGTTTCAATCATCTGAAGGTTCCAAAGCCCGTTGAGGTTGGCCCATTCTTGCCGGAACATGGCCGGACGTGGGTACTCCGGCCAAGGGTTGGCAGGGTTCACTTTATCCGTCCAAGGTGTGGTGAGGGTGCCGGGTACGGGCTTCCATTTGGAAGGTTGGGCAGAAAGGATAAATGATTGAAAGACAAGGGTTAAGATAAAATAGACTGGGAGTTTACGCAGTGTCATGTTGCGGATTTTTGCTTGAAAATTTGGGCGAAGGTAGGACGACGGTACCTAACTTCACATGAAAAAAAATCATTGGCTTAGTTTGAACGGCGCTGATTTCAGTTCAATTTGATGCTCCACCTTATAAGCAGGCAATATTCCCGATTTAGCAATGATGCGTTGGCCGACCTCGCCTCCCATGAACGCCGTGAACCCAGTGCCAGTGCCGTTGCTCGTCTCTTTGTTAATGGCAAAGACCTGGCGGCTGAACGGATAAAGCCCTTCCAAAACGTTTGTAGCGAAAGGTCGGAAAAAGCCCGGTGGTGCTTTTTCGACGCAAGGCGAAATACTGGCAACCTGGCATTTTTTGCGAAACAAACGGCATTGGGGGTCGTCGTAGTCGCTCAGCCATCCATAGCCAATGACGCCCAATGCGTTCGGGTTGTTGGCGACATACTCGACGGTAGCCTCCGTTGTCTTCTGGGCAAAAACTGGGTCAGGCAGCTTGCCTATGTCAGCCTGCTTCATCATAAAACTAACAGTGCTTGAGCCTTGATTGTCAAATACAATATGGATGGGGCCGCTCTTGTTCGAGGCATTGATTTGGTTCCAATCTGTCACTTCACCTTTGAAAACAGCAATGGCTTGCTCGCAAGTCAAAGCCGTGTCGGGGTTCAGCGGGCTAAACACCAAGGCTATGGCATCATTGGCAAGCAAAGCCGTTCGTGGATTCAGCTTTTTGCGTTTGAAATGGGCTTCCTCCTTTTCGTCTAAGGTTCTGGCACAGATGATAACCGCTGCACTGTCATGGTAAAAAGCATTGAATGCGGCTGCCTCCGGCAAATAAATTACTTCAACCGACGCATTGGGATACGAGTGCTCAAATGATTTTTCAAGTGCATCCACGATTGGGTAAAGGGTCTCGTCGGCCAAGACTTTCACATGGCCACTGGTAGGGGTGTTTTTCGGCGATTGTCCGCAGGAGAGCCAAGTAGTTGCTGCGCAAAGGAAGAGAAATACTTTTTTCATCATGCCTCGTTTTCTTCCCGGTATTGTTGATAGGCCCTGTAGCCACGGAACGCCCCGTAGGCAAAACAGGCCAACGCAAAGGGAAGGTCATAAACCGCCGCCTGAAATGGGCGGGAGTAAATGACATAAATGCCCACGGCCAGGTAGGCTGCACTAATTAAAAGCCTTAACAAGAAGGGTGCTGATGCCATCGTATCGTTCAAAATTTTAAGGTCATAGACTTAGCCTCACTCACTACCCGACTCAAAACCCTGCCCAATCTGCCGCACAACCAAACTATCTGCCGCATTGAACTCGTCAACGATGGCGTATTTTTTTATCCCATTGATGGCCATTTCGTCCAAAACGTTCACGAGGTTGCGGAAGTCGGACTGGGGCAGTGGCTTGATGAGAACAAAAAGCTCGTCCTTGGAACCCCATTGTGCAGCTACCGATTTTTGCCGCTCCCGAAGTTTTTCCCGAAAGCCGTTCCTTGAAAAATCGGTGCTGTCAACCTTGGTGCCCACGGTATCGGCCTCGCTGGCAGTATAGCAATAGGCTTTATCGTTGGTTCCAATCAATACGGTGTAGGTCTTCGACTGTTGAATTTCAGGCAGATCTTCTGCTGGAACGGACTCGTCCTTGGCGGGTTTGTTCACCTCCATTGCCTTGGGCTTGTTGAAAGAAGTCGCCAACATAAAAAAGGTGATGAGCAGGAAACCGAGGTCAACCATAGCCGTCAGGTCAACACGGGTGGACAGCTTCTTTGTCCGCACCTTGTTTTTACCGCTCTTCTTGGCCCCATTGTCAGGGGAAGCCATTTCTGCCATATTTATTCTTTTGCCTCGCCCAAAGCCTTGGCCGAGGTAATCAGTTGGAACTTATGCACTTTTTGGGCTTGCAGTGTTTGAATGACCTTGTCAACGTTTTCGTAGTCCGTGGCGCCATCGCATTTCAGGGCTATCAACAGTTCATCATTGGCCTCCTTAGCCAATTTTACCAGCATGCCCAATTGGTTGTCAATAGCATCGAGGCGGATACCGGGCTGGGCATGGTTTGCCCTTTCTTGCTGTTCCATGCCGAGCAATTTGGGCAGTTGCTCGACGGGCACCCCGAAGGCATCCATCAGCTTGAAATTTTCCAACTGGCCGTCGTCGAACTGCGGCAAATTGTAATGCGCCGAGATTTTATCCAACCAAGCTTCTCTGGTATGCTGGTCGTTGACCCCCAAGAAGACCTTTCCTTTTTCCGTCACCTGAATGGTCAGCACATTGGCCTCTGGCACTTGTTTCACAGCAGTAGAAACCGGCAGGTTTATTTTAGCCAATTCCTGCGGATTGAACTTGGTTGTGAGCATGAAAAACGTCAACAACAGGAACGCCACGTCGCACATGGCCGTCATGTCAATGGCCGTACTTTTCCGAGGAACCTTGATTTGCGCCATGTTTTTCGGTTTAGGAGGTTTAGAGGGTTTAGTAGGTTTAGTGGTTGGAGGCATTAAACCCTCTAAACCCCTTCCAAGCCCTACCCCCGCTGCTTGTGCCTTACAGCAAAGGTCTTGGTGATACTGTTACCGGCCTCATCAATTGCGTAGGTCATGCCATCAATTCGGTTCGTAAAATAATGGTAGAAAACGATGGCAAAAGCCGAGGTGCTAATGCCGAGCGCCGTATTGATGAGCGCCTCGGATATACCAGTAGATAGTTCCACTGCATCGGGAGCGCCTGTGGTGGCCAATGCCGAAAAAGCCCGTATCATACCGAACACCGTGCCCAGCAAACCAATGAGGGTGGATACCGCCGAAAGCGTGGCCAAAATTACAAGGTTGCGCTCCAACATGGGCAGTTCCAAAGCGGTTGCCTCCTCCAATTCCTTTTGGATGGACTGCACTTTTTGGTCCCGATCCATGTGTGGTTCATTCTCCACTTCCTTGTATTTTTCCAAAGCGGCACGCACCACATTGGCGACGGAGCCTTGCTGGTGGTCGCATGCTGCAATGGCACTGTCCACATCGCCATTCGACAGGGATTGTTGCACTTTTCGGATAAAGTCCTGCGTGCCTACCTTACCACCAGCACTGCCCAATGTGAACATCCGTTCGAAGAAAACCGTCCATACCAGCAGGAAGGCACCGATGAGTACGGGAACCAGGATGCCGCCCTTGTACATCATACCAAGGTAATTGCCCTGCAACGGATGGCCATCGGGGTCACCCCCCTCAAAATTGCCAGGATAACCCAAAATAAGCACGTAAACAATGATACCGATTACGAGCACCGAGGGTATGACTATGGCCGCAAACATGGTACTGAACTTGGATGCGGGCTTTGGATTTGAAGTCATAATTCTGATTTACACATTTCTTAGCCAGTGGCTTACTCTGCCTTCGCAACTAAACCATTTAACCGCAAAGATTAAATGTTTGTAGCAACTGACATCCCCTTGTTTTGGTCAATTTTTCACGATTCAAGATAAATCGTCCTAAAAACGCAGATAGCTTGCATTCTGTTACCTGTGGGATAATATCAAAGCAGCTATTTTATGTCCTCAGTTTTTCCTTCCAACTCTTGGCAAATCGGAAACTCGTTTTACCTTTCGACCAAACATTTAAACGACATGGAAAAAGTCATCACAGGCAAACGCACCAAGCCGCAACTATCGCTCGGCCAAATCATCAACATGAGCGTGGGCTTTTTGGGAATCCAATTTGGCTTTGCGCTGCAAAACGGCAATGCCAGCCGCATCCTGCAAGGTTTTGGGGCCAACGTAGAGGAACTGCCCAATTTCTGGCTCGTGGCCCCCATCATCGGCCTGATCGTTCAGCCCATCATCGGCCATTACAGCGACCGCACCTGGACGAGGCTCGGCAGGCGGCGGCCCTATTTCCTTGGCGGTGCCATCTGTGCCTGTATCGCACTTTGCCTTATGCCCAATGCAGGCTCCTTCGCCTCGCTCATCGCCCCGCTCTGGATTGGTGCAGGCATGTTGATGATAATGGACGCTTCGTTCAACGTGAGCATGGAACCGTTCCGGGCGCTCGTAGCCGATAAGTTGCCCAACGAGCAGCGCACCCTGGGCTTTTCCGTGCAAACTGCCCTGATTGGCGTGGGCGCCGTCGTAGGTTCCTACATGCCATATATTATGGCAAATTGGTTCGGCATACCCAATACCGCACCCGAAGGCCAGATAGCCCCAAACGTCATCATGTCGTTTTACGTGGGCGCTGCGGTGTTCATCACAGCGATTTTGTGGACAGTGTTTACCACCAGCGAGTATCCTCCTGAAGAAGTGGCCAAGTTTCAGGAGGAAGGAAGTACTGTGGAAGAAGGCTCCGGCAGTTTTTTCGATATTTTCAAGGACATCGCCCACATGCCGAAGGCCATGCGGCAATTGGGCATTGTGCAGTTTTGCTCGTGGTTCGGCCTCTTCTCGATGTGGGTTTTCACGACCCCGGCGGTGGCTCACCATATTTATGGCTGTGCAATAGATGACACAAATTCCAAGGCTTACCAGGATGCCGGCGACTATGTGGGTACCATCTTCGGCACCTACAACCTGGTGGCGATGTTCTTTGCCCTGTTGATTCCCAGCATCGCCAAACAGGTTGGAAGGAGAAAGACCCATGCCATAGCCCTGACCTGCGGAGCAATCGGACTTATTTCCATTTATTTTGTAAAAACGCCATCCATGCTTCATTTTTCGATGGTCGGTGTTGGCATAGCATGGGCAAGCATATTGGCCATGCCCTACGCCATACTCGCTGGCTCTATTCCGTTGAAGAAAATGGGGGTTTACATGGGCATTTTCAATTTTTTCATCACCATCCCCCAAATCGTGAGCGGGTTAGCGAACCGACCATTGGTCAAGCACCTTTTTGACTCGGAGGCTATCTATGCCCTCATAATGGCTGGCGTTTTGTTTTTGATAGGAGCAATAGCGATACTGTTTGTGGAAGACAAGGAATAGCCTCCAAACGTCGGCGAGGTTTTGAACCCGACGTTATACTTAAAACCCCGTATTTTTGGCCATCAAAAAACTTAGCGCAACACAAAATGCAGTCAAAACTCATCCTGTTCCTTGGCCTCCTCGCCTTTGGTTCCATTTTCAACAGCTGCCTCGTCATGGACGGCCACTATTCCAAGCTGCCTCCCGGCAAATGGCGGGCTGCCCTGAAACTTACCCCTGAGTTCATTTCGCCCAACCCGAAGGGGCAACCACTGCCAGATAAGGTAAACATGAAGTTTGCCGACGTGAACGAGTACGAACTTCCGTTCAATTTCGAAGTGGTGTATGACAACGACACCAGCTTCCATATTGAAATCATAAATGGTGATGAGCGGATAGTCGTCCCCGCTTCCGCCATCCAGTTTGGGCGGAGCAAAAAACGCTCACAGGATACCATCCGCATCAACTTCCCCATGTACGAGTCTTATATCAAGGGGGCCTTTGCTGGCAACACCATTGATGGGCAATGGGTGGTGACGACGAGGGAAAACTACGCCATTCCCTTCATTGCGAAGCATGGCGACGACTGGCGGTTCACGACCATGCGCAAGCAGCCCAAACTCGACCTCGGCGGCAAATGGGCTTGCACTTTCGGCCTGGAATCATTCCCTGAACCGGAGGAAGCCTACCCGGCCATCGGGGAGTTCAAGCAGGAGGGCAACCGACTGACGGGCACCTTCCTTACGGAATCAGGCGACTACCGCTTCCTCGAAGGCACCGTGCAGGAGGACAAGTTTTACCTCTCCTGTTTCGATGGCTCCCATGCCTTCCTTTTTCAAGGCAAGATTCTGTCTGACAACACGTTGACGGGCGCTTTTTATTCGGGAAAACACTACCGCACCACATGGTTGGGCAAGCGTGACGACAATTTCAAGCTGGCCGATGCCGACTCATTGACTTTCCTGAAACCGGGCTACGAGAAAATGGCTTTCTCCTTCCAAAACCCAGATGGAAAGACCATCTCTTTGGACAACCCTGAATACAAGGGAAAAGCGAAAATCATTCAAATTATGGGGACTTGGTGCCCCAATTGCCGGGACGAAACGGAGTTTTTGGTCAATTTTTTGAAAGAACAAAACCCGCAAAACCTGGCGGTGATAGCCCTTGCCTTTGAAAAACATGCCGACAAGGCCAGTGCCGACAAGGCCATCAGAACCTACAAGGAGCGGTTCGAGATGCCTTACGAGGTGGTCTTTGCTGGCACGAACAAAAAGGCCGACGCCGCCAAGTCGCTCCCCATGCTGAATGAGGTGTTCGCCTACCCTACCATGCTGTTTTTGGACAAAAACGACCGGGTCGTGAAAATCCATACCGGCTTTAGTGGCCCAGCCACCAGCGAATACGATTCATTTAAAAAAAGTTTTAATAAGTTTGTCGCTCAACTGAGTCAGCAATGACCTATGTTGGTAAGATAAAAGATGAATGCGGGGGCAACCAACCTGTAGTTTCAAGCATCCTCCAAAGGGGCAATCAGTAACCAGCAATATGTCGAAAAACAAGAACCATATCATCGCATATCACCCTGACAACCAACAAGTTGCCACACAAATCAGGGAAGACCTCGCCAAGCAGGGTTACCTCGTCGAAGGTAGGAGCCTGAACGGGAGCCTCAACACCCCATTGCGCCAATCGGTCGTATCACCCGGCGGTGCCATCCTACTGCTGGTAACGGACAACTTCTTGAAATCGGAGCAATGCATGAATGGTGCTTTGGAAGCCCTGCAACATTGGGCAGACAATGGCCAACTTGTTCCTATCGTCGCCGACGGGCGCTACCTTTCGCCCAATGGGGATACGTGGGAGTCGGCACCTACTGCCTTCGAGCGGGTCAGCAATATCATCAACTACATGAACCATTGGCAGGACAAGTATTTGAACCTGCGAAAGGATTTCAAAGGAAATGAAGACAATGCCCAATTGGAGGCGGAGATAGAGGTGACAAGGCAAGTGGCAGGCGAAGTGGGCGAATTCCTCCGTTATCTGCGCAATCTGCGCTGGCATCAAATCGCAGATTTCAAAGCCAATAATTATGCTGCCTTCCGGCAATTCACCGATAGCGGGCAAGAGCCGCCCGAAGCAGAATCCGCCATTGCCCTGCAACCAAAAACTGAAGACGCTGGCGAACCGAAGCAACGAACTTTAGCAGAAATCATCCAAGACTCCGGTGACGAACTGATGGCCGAGAACACAGATATTGGCAAATCGAAAATTGTGGTATCGGAGGAAGTGCCCGGCATTGACCTCACCGAAATACCCGGCCTCGACCAACTTCGCCAACTCGACCAGGCCAGTCAGGTGCATATCGCCTCCTCGAAGAAAATGGACGATGACGAAGAAGGAGTCGAACTTTCGAGCTTGTTGAACGAAGTACTTGGTGACGATGACGAGGGGGAGGACTTCAAGTTCGTGGGCGAAGACCCCGACAAACCGGACGACTTCAACCTCGACTCCCTGTTTGAAGAAGATGACAACATCGCCGACTACACTGAGGTGGACGCCTATCTGGACTCGGATGAAGTCCATCTGGAACTCATTTCCGATGAAGACGAGGGCCTTGTGCTACGTGCCGATGGCAACGGCCACTCCACCCCTGAAGAGGTGCTCGAACATGCTGTTTTGCTGTTTGACGAAGGCAAAAAAACGGAAGGCTTGGACTTTTTGCGCCAAACCGTCCAATTGAATGCCAGCGACAACACGATGCGCTACTATTATGCGTATGCACTGGCCCTTTACGGGCAGGATTATTCCAATGCCAAGGGCCAGTTGGAGGTTATATTGGCCAATGACATGGAACACACGGACGCCCTTTTCCTATTGGGCGAACTTTCGGAAAGCCAAGGTGAATTCGAGGAGGCTAAACTCAATTTCGAAACGGTGGCCGCCCTACAGCCTGACTTCCCAGAGGTGTATTACCGTTTAGGGATGCTCACTCTGCAGCATTTCGAAGGGCAGGAGAACCTGGCATTGGAGTTTTTCAAAAAATCGGTGGAATACAACCAGCGCAATGCCGATGCGCAGTACATCCTTGCCACGCTCTACAATGAAGCGGCGGGCGACAAGGCCAATGCCATCAAGCATTTCAACTTGGCGCTCCGGTATGACCCGACCCATTCCTACGCCAACTACGACCTTGCGCTATTGCATTTCTCCAATGGCGATAGGCACCTTGCCGCCGAGCATTACCAGAAAGCCATTGCCCTCAATCCTGAGTTGAAATCTCCAGAAAATGACGCCGCATTTGCCGCTCCGCAACAGGTCTTGGCCGATGAGGTGGCGACCAGTGCGGCCATTGATGAAGACGAGGCTATCGAAATTGCCGCAAAGTCAACAGAAGAATCCATTGGTCTGACGGACGAGGTGCTTTTGCCAAATCTTGCGGATGCTCAAGACGCAGCCATCGAAGCAGCCGTTGACAACTTCGCAGCCGTGGACGAAATCAACGAGGCTCCAGAAGAGGCAGAAACTGCCGAAGATTTAGCCGAGGTTGTTGACAATTTTGCCGTGTTGGAAGGAATGACGGAGGCACCTGAAACTGGCAGCGAAGTGCAACTGGTGGAAGAAGCCGTTGACAATTTTGCGGCAATAGCGGAACTCACGGATGTTGCGGAAATCGAAGAGACGGCTTCAGAAATAGCTGAAGAGGTTGAAACAGGTATGGAAACCTTGGAAGAAACCATTGCGGCAGCACCCGAAACCGAAGCGGATTTGGAACCCACCTTGGAGGACTTATTGGAAGACGAATCCACTGAAGTAGCAGACCCACCCGCTACTGCCCCAGTCGCCGTGGCGAAAACAGTTGCCGACCCGGCAAACAAGAATTTCACAGCTACTTTGGAGGAAATTCTTGACCAAGAGGATGAAATGGAAGAGGACAGTTTTGTGCTGCCCCTCTCCAACGATAAGCTACAAGTGGAAACCAAAACGGTTTTGATAACTGGGGCCACATCTGGCATTGGCCGTGCGACTGCGGCAATTTTTGCCAAGAACGGGTTCCGGGTCATTGCCACAGGCCGCCGAGCGGAACGCCTGGAGGAACTGAAAGCCTATTTCAAGGAAAATTACGCCAACGATTTACTCACCCTGCCCTTCGACGTGCGCAACCACGATGCCGTCAAGGCAGCTATCGAGAACCTGCCAGCAGAATGGCAGGAAGTGGACATCCTTATCAACAACGCTGGGCTCTCACGGGGGCTTTCGCCCATCCACGAAGGCGAGTTGGAGCATTGGGAAACCATGATTGACACCAATATAAAAGGGCTTCTTTACCTTACCCGTGCCATTGCACCCATGATGGTGAAGCGGCGCAGTGGCCATATCATCAATGTGGCTTCGAGTGCAGGGAAGGAGGTTTACCCAGGCGGTAATGTTTATTGCGCCACCAAGTTTGCCGTGGATGCCCTCACCAAGTCCATGCGGCTCGACCTTTATCAGCACAATGTCAGGGTGAGTCAAGTGGCGCCGGGCCATGTGGAGGAAACCGAGTTTGCCAGCGTCCGATTCGATGGTGACAAGGAGCGGGCAGCCAAGGTTTACGAAAATTTCCAGCCGCTGCGGGCCAGCGACGTAGCAGAGGTCATCTATTTCATGGCGACGAGGCCAGCGCACGTCAATATCCAAGATGTTTTGATGTTCGGCACCCAACAGGCCGGGTCAAATTTCATTGACAGGTCGGGGCGGTGAACGGCTAACGGCTAACGGCCTAAGGCTAACGGATAACGGCCTACGGTGGACGGCCTGCGGTGATTGGTGGGGCTGGCAATCGTTCTTGTCCCTTGAATTTTTAATTTCATTTTTTGGCGAAAATGCGGACTTTTGCAACCCGAAGCGCAGTAAGGTGTTTATTGGACACCATCTGTTTGCAGCAAAACCAGCCTGTACTGCATGAGCAATTGAACCTCAAGAATTGTTTGTACATTTCAGGATTGATGAAACGCCCCAAACTTTATCCTTTCAACTTTTACCTTTTTACCTCACAATAAAATGGTTCTTGAAACAACTAAACCTGTGAAAAAAGCAGCACCCAAAAAGGCAGACGCCAAAAAAACGGCGTACACCAGGGAGCAATTCCTTTTCTGGTATGAGCTTATGCTCCGCATCCGCCGCTTCGAAGAGCGTTGCCTTATGGCCTACAGCCAGCAGAAAATCAGGGGCTTTTTGCACGTATATATTGGCCAAGAAGCCATCACGGCTGGCATGGAGAGCGTGTTGCGTCCGACGGATTGCATCGTGACGGGCTACCGTCAACACGGAACAGCCATTGGTAGGGGCGTTACGACCAAGGAGGCCATGGCCGAGTTGTTCGGCAAAGTAACGGGTGTGAATAAAGGCAAGGGCGGTTCCATGCACTTCATGTCAAAGGAGCACAAGTACTTTGGTGGCAATGGCATTGTTGGTGCGCAGATTCCAATCGGTGCAGGCATTGCCTTTGCTGAGAAATACCGTGGCACCGACAACCTTTGCGTGACCATGTTCGGCGACGGTGCCGCCCGTCAGGGTGCCCTTCACGAAGCATTCAACATGGCCATGACTTGGAAATTGCCTGTGCTTTTCATTTGCGAAAACAATCAGTACGCTATGGGCACTTCTGTTGAGCGCACCAGCAACGTGCTGGACCTGTACAAATTGGGCTATGCTTACGAAATGCCAAGTGAGGCAGTGGATGGAATGACGCCAGAGGCGGTTTACGAAGCCATCAGCAGGGCAGCCGCCCATATCCGCAGTGGTGAAGGGCCATACTACCTTGAAATCAAGACCTACCGTTACAAAGGCCACTCCGTTTCCGACCCGGGCAGCTACCGCACAAGGGAGGAACTGAAAAGCTACCAAGATATTGACCCCATCAAGGTCACAGAAGACAAAATACGGAACCTCGGCTTTGCTACTGAGGCCGAAATCGAAGCCATCAAAGAGCGAATCAAGCAAGAGGTTGACGAAGCGGAAGCATTTGCAGAAGCATCGCCATATCCTGATGCCGCCGAATTGTACACGGATAATTACGCTGAGCCTAACTATCCTTTTATGAAAGATTGAAAAAAAGGCCGCTGCATGATGCAGCGGCCTTTTTTTATAAAATAGGTCAAGGGTAAAGACCTGCTGATTCCAAAACCGCCCTCACCTTAATCCGTTCTGGTTGATTGAAATCCAAAATCTTGATCGTTGCCTCACCAATCTTGCTTTTTGGTAAGATAACTCCATTTTTTGATTCAAAATGGGAAAACCAGTTTTGTATTCTCGGATTGAACAAGGGAACCAGAAGATGTTGAGTGCCCAAAACAGTTGCCAAATTTGTTCCTTTTTTC
>WBZM01000495.1_pt1 | contig 54788 bp, 64 predicted proteins | sample 5204271 | NCBI WGS metagenome assembly WBZM01 (sample SAMN12344346, study PRJNA552823) | activated sludge metagenome | biome: Activated sludge suspended growth; feature: Nitrification reactor; material: Wastewater; isolation source: activated sludge from nitrification reactor of wastewater... | reverse complement strand
AACTTGTCGTCGGTGAGCTTGAGCTCCTGCAGCGCCAGCACGTCGACCGGGTTGACGGCCAGCCAGTCCAGCACGTGCTGCAGGCGGGCGGTGAGGGAGTTGACGTTCCAGGTGGCAATCTTCATTGTTCTTGTAAGATGTTGATATTAAAAGGAGTTTTTGCGGACGATAAACAAAAAAAGCTGATAGCTACGCATCTGGCTACACATTCGCTGCGTGATGACAAGGTGCATCATGAGCCATCCTGACCGCGCCATTTCTGTACCTGCCGGTTGTAGCTACAGACCTTCCTCACCCGACCGTCGAGCTTAGTTCTCCGACAGTCGTCATTGTCTCCCGCCATGCGTTCCGAGGTGGCGATGCCGAGCACGCGCCCCTAGGCAGTGAGCATGGAATATCAGAAGTACGCCGACTCTATTCAAGCGCAATGCTTGAGAGCCTGCGCGAACTGCGCTGCGCCGTGGGCATCGAGCGCAGCGCCTTAGTGCTGCTGTTGGCTTCCTGTGTATCGCAGATCGCAAGTGCCTGATGTCGCAAGGCATCGTCTCTCAGCGTGCAGGGGACCATCGTTTCAGTTTTTGAAACGGTCTCGCACGGCGGTTGATTGATCGGCCGGCCCGGCGGATCTACCGTACGGCAACACCTGCACGGGTGCCCCCGCAAGCCGATGCAATTCCTGCCGGGCGACGCCCGGGCGAGGAACTCTTCATTCATGGATCGCATGTACTGGAACCACAAGGCGCAGGGCCGCGCAGTGCGGCTGGCGCGGGCGGCCGATGCGCTGGGCCCGCGACTGAGCGGCAGGCGCGTGGCCGCCGAGGCCATCGGCACGCTGCTCGAAGCCGTGCTGGAGCCCGGCGACTGCGTGTGCCTGGAAGGCAACAACCAGAAGCAGGCCGACTTCCTGGCCAAGGCGCTGGTGAAGGTCGACCCGCAGCGCGTGCACGGCCTGCACATGGTGCAGTCGGTGCTGGCGCTGCCCGAGCACCTGGACGTGTTCGAGAACGGCGTGGCCGCGCGGCTGGACTTCAGCTTCTCGGGCCCGCAGGGCGGTCGGCTGGCGCAGCTGGTGGCGGCCGGGCGCCTTGAGATCGGCGCCATCCACACCTACCTGGAATTGTTCGCGCGCTACTTCGTCGACCTCACCCCCAAGGTGGCGCTGGTGGCGGCGCATGCGGCTGACGAGCACGGCAACCTCTACACCGGCCCGAACACCGAGGACACGCCGGCCATCGTCGAGGCAACGACCTTCTCGGGCGGCATTGTGATCGCGCAGGTCAACGAGATCGTGGACAGCCGCAGCACGGGCCTGCCGCGCATCGACATCCCGGCCGACTGGGTCAGCTTCGTGGTGAAGGCGCCGCGGCCCAACTTCATCGAGCCGCTATTCACGCGCGACCCGGCGCAGATCAGCGAGATTCAGGTGCTGATGGCCATGATGGCGATCAAGGGCATCTATGCCGAGTACGGCGTGCAGCGGCTGAACCACGGCATCGGCTTCGACACCGCGGCCATCGAGCTGCTGCTGCCCACCTATGGCGAGTCGCTTGGCCTGAAGGGAAAGATCTGCCGGCACTGGGCGCTGAACCCGCACCCGGCGCTGATCCCGGCCATCGAGGCTGGCTGGGTGGAATCCATCCATTCCTTCGGCTCCGAGCTGGGCATGGAGGACTACATCCGCGCCCGCTCCGACGTGTTCTTCACCGGCCCCGACGGCAGCCTGCGCAGCAACCGTGCCTTCAGCCAGGCGGCCGGCCACTATGCCTGCGACCTGTTCATCGGCTCCACGCTGCAGATGGACCTGGATGGCAACAGCTCCACCGCCACGCTGGGCCGCATCGCGGGCTTCGGCGGCGCGCCCAACATGGGCGCCGACGCGCGCGGGCGCCGCCACGCGAGCGACGCCTGGCTTCAGGCTGGCCGCGAGGCGCGTGCCGGCCGCGTCGGCGCCGCTGGCACGCCGCGCGGGCAGAAGCTGGTGGTGCAGATGGTCGAGACCTTCCGCGAGCACATGCAGCCGGCCTTCGTCGAGCGGCTCGACGCCTGGACGCTGCAGGAGCAGGCCGGCATGCCGCTGCCGCCCATCATGATCTACGGTGATGACGTGACCCACGTGCTGACCGAGGAAGGCATCGCCAACCTGCTGCTGTGCCGCAGCGACGAGGAGCGCGCGCAGGCGATCCGCGGCGTGGCCGGCTACACGGCCATCGGCCTGGGGCGCGACCGCCGCCTGGTGGAGAACCTGCGCGACCGGGGCGTGATCCGGCGCCCGCAGGACCTCGGCATCGACCCGCGCCAAGCCACGCGCAACTTGCTGGCCGCGCGCAGCATGCGCGAGCTGGCACAGGCCTCGGGCGGGCTGTACCGGCCGCCCAGGCGTTTCCGGAATTGGTGAGGAATCTTCATGAGCAGCGACATTCCCGCAGGGCTCGAATCCCTGCGCTTCAGTTTTTCCGACGGCCGTCCGGCGGGTGCCTTCGCCCCCGTGCTGGTCGGCGTGGTGGGTTCGGGCAACCTCGAAGTGCTGGTGGAAAGCACCGGCGCCGCGGGCACCGAGGTGCAGGTGCAGACCTCGGCGCGCGGCTTCGGCGCCATCTGGCAGGCCGTGGTCGATGACTTCCATGTGCGCCATCCGCTGGCCGGCCTGCGCGTGTCCATCAACGACATGGGCGCCACGCCTGCCGTGGTCAGCCTGCGGCTGGACCAGGCGATGGCGGAACTGACGGAGGCCCGCCCATGATCAGCTACGCCGAATGCACGGCGCGCGAGCGCCTGGCCCGGCTGCTGGACGCCGGCAGCTTCCACGAATGGCTGCCGCCGGCCGAGCGGCTGAGCAGCCCGCACCTGGCCCAGCTGGGCGTGCCCGGCGCCTTCGACGACGGCATCGCCATCGGCCGCGCCACGCTGGGTGGGCGCCCCGTGTTCGCCGCCGCGCAGGAAGGCGGGTTCATGGGCGGCGGCGTGGGCGAGGTGCACGGCGCCAAGCTCGTGGGCCTGCTGCAGCGCGCGCTGCGCGAGCGGCCCGAGGCCGTGCTGCTGCTGGCCGAATCGGGCGGCGTGCGCCTGCACGAGGCCAATGCCGGGCTCATCGCCGTGTCGGAAGTGATGCGCGCGCTGCTGGACGTGCGCGCCGCCGGCATTCCGGTGGTGGTGCTGATCGGCGGTGCCAACGGCTGCTTCGGCGGCATGGGCATCGTGGCGCGCTGCGCCGACTGGATCGTGATGAGCGACATCGGCCGCCTGGCCATGTCCGGCCCCGAGGTGATCGAGGCCTCGCACGGGGTGGAGGAGTTCGATGCGCGCGACCGCGCGCTGGTGTGGCGCACGACGGGCGGCAAGCACCGCTGGCTGACGGGCGACTGCGACGAGCTGGTGGCCGACGACGTGGCGGCCTTCCGCGCGGCGGCCATCGCCGCGCTGGACCGCGCGCGGCCGGTCACGCTGGAATCCCTGCAGCAGGAACACGCGCTGCTGCGCGCGCGCGCCGAGGCCCTGCCCGCCGACGCCGAAGCGCACGACGAGGCGTTGCGGCTGTGGGCCGCGCTGGGCGTGCCCGATGCGGCGCGCGTGCCCGATCTCGACGCCGCCGCCGTGCGTGCGCTGCGCATTCCCCTGGAGTAGCCCATGGACTGGAACACCTTGGCCACGCGCCTGTTCGGCACCGGACACGGCATCCGTGCCGCCGCCGACGATTTCCTCGCGGGCACGGCGCACTTCGACGGCCAGCCGCTCACCGTGGCGGGCACCACGAACCATGCGCCCGTCGGCGTGCGGCTGGCGCTGGCCCAGGCGAGGGAAGTACTGGACACGGTGGCCCGCCACCCGGGCCGCGCCATCCTGCTGCTGATCGACACCCAAGGCCAGCAGCTGCGCCGGCATGACGAGCTGCTGGGCATCCACCGCGCCATGGCCCACCTGGGCATGGCCATCGACCTCGCGCGCCGGCGCGGCCACCGCGTGATCGGGCTGGTGTACGACCAGGCGCTGTCGGGCGGCTTCATCACCTCGGGCCTGATCGCCGATGCCTGCTACGCGCTGCCCGAGGCCGAGATCCGCGTGATGCGCATCCCGGCCATGGCGCGCGTGACCAAGCTGCCCGAAGCGATGCTGGCGGCGCTGTCGCAGTCCAACCCGGTGTTCGCGCCCGGCGTGCAGAACTATGTGGCCATGGGCGGCGTGCGCGGCCTGTGGGACGGCGACCTGCCCGCCGCGCTGCGCCGCGCGCTGCTTGAGACGCCCACGCAGGACGAGCGCGCGCGCGATGGCGCCGCACGCGGTGGTCGGCAACTAGCCGCGCAAATCATGCAGCGCGTGCTCGACGCCGTATGAGCCTGCCTCTCACGATGCCGCTGCAGCGCCATCGGCTGGCTTACCTGTCGCAGGCTGGCTGGGCCACGGTGCGCGCACTCGCGTGGGATGCGCAGGCGCAGGCCTGCATTGATCATTGGGCCGATCATCGACTGCCGCTGGTGGTCACGCGCCAGTCGTCCGCCGACGCGCGACATCCGCTGGTCGCGCTGGGTCTTCCGGCACCGCTGCAATGGGCGCGCCGACGCCTGTGCCTGAAGGTCTCGGCCGATGCACTGTCATGGCTCGATGAGTTCCCGGTGGCGGCGGAGGCGGCCGACGCTGACAAAGCTGCGGGTGTTCATTGGCATCGTCCTTCCCCGTAGTAGCAGTTGCTCGCGCGGCCAAGGTTGCCGCCCTGGATCGCGGCGGCATTCGGCAGGTTTGGCACGATCGACGCATAGAATTCGGTGAGGTCCATGCGCGCGAAGTCCAGGCTCTGCAGCTGCGCGATCGTGAAGCCCGAGCAATCTGGCATTTCCGCCGTACCCCACCACTTCATGACTTGCAGGCGGCCTTGCTCGTTGATGATCCGGGCAAGCACGGAGTTGAAGCAGCACTTGTTGGTCGTGTGCGTGATGCAGGAGACGCACTTGCCCAGGATCCGCAAACAGGAGGAGCACTAGGTGCCGACCGTGTGGCACAGACGCGCGCCTTCCTTCATCGCGAGTTTCCCCTCTTCCTCGTCGCATGACATCGCGGCCATCACGATGTAGATGACGATCGCGATCACCAGGCTCCAGGGGTCGAAGGCGACGACGACGCTCTCGCCGGCATAGAGTACGGAGGACCCCGCCGGAAGCGCGGCGCCGTTCACCGCGACGGTGACGCCATAGCTGGTGAAGCTGCCGCTGAAGCCGCCACCCATGAGCAGGGCCTGCATTCCCTGATACAGGAACTCGCGGTTGCCTGCGTTCATCAGGGCGTCGTACACCAGGCGCGAGCCCACGCCGAACATGCTCTGGTTGCTCATGCCATTGCCTGCGCCGTCCGACATGCAGCAGTTCTTGAGCAGCCGGTCGCGGCAACGGTTGGCCTCGCCCTTGAACACCTGCAGGTTGTCGGTGTCGAGGTAGACGCCGGCCTCGCGGCCGGCTTCGAGGAACGACATGGAGCGCGCGAAGTCGGCGTCGTTCGTGTACGTCGTGTTGAAGCAGCTTCCAGCGATGCAGAAGACGTCGGTCGGGCAGTTGGTTGCCGTCGCAGTCGTGCCCGCACCCACCGGGCAGGTGTAGCGGTTCTCGGCGACTTCGCACACGCCGGTGGCCGGGTTGCTCTGCCGGCAGGTGGTGCCGCTGGGCGTGCAACCCGCGGCCGCCAGTGGCGCGCACTCGTCGGTAGGCGCGCCGTACTGGCAGGACAGCGAGGTCTCGTAGCGCCAGCAGGACCGGGTGACCAGGGCGCCGTCCACCTGCTTGGTCGCCGGCCCGTCCACGCAGCGGGCGACGCCGGTGACCGCGCAACGCCCGTCGCCTTCGAGCGCGGGGCACTGATCGTCCCAGTGGTCCTGCTCGGTGACCGTGGTGTGCGGCCGCTCGTAGGACAGCGTCATCTGCGGGATGTAGCCGTACAGCGGGTTGAGCCGGTACCCGACGACCGGGCGGCTTGCGCTCAGCCGCCAGTAGGACGCGGTGTAGGTCCTCGTGGTGTCTTCCCCGGGCAGGTCGTTGGAGTTGTTGCTGGGCGCGTAGCAGCGGCCTTCCTCCAGATAGGTGGTCTGGAGGTCACCCGCGTCGCCCGAGCTGCCGGTCGTGTGCCCGATGTGGTCGCCGCTTTGCGTTCCGGCGGGGCATGCACCGTAGACCTCCAGGAAGGGCCGCTCCATGGTGCAGCTCATGTCGCCTGCGTCGCCAGTGCTGCCAGTGCAGACCTGGCGGTACTCCTGGGCGATGAACCCCGTCACGCGGCATTCGTCGCCGTTGCAGCGGTTGTTGGCTGCCCAGAAGCCGTTGACGCCGCCGCCGCTCCAACGGTCGCCGCCCGGCAGTTGCGCGACCATTTGCGGGAACACGTACGCCGTGGTCATGTCGACGTCGAAGAACGCCACTGGGACGCCGGACGCGGTCACCCGCATGCGCTGCTGCGAGGCGGGCTGATCGGGCTTGCACTGCACGGACAGTCCGATGGCGCCCGCGGCGGCCTGCGCGAACCAGTCGCCCGGCGAGCAGCTGCTCGTCCTGGTGATCGAGACGGACAAGGTGCGCGCGCACGACTGCGCCGAGGCTCCGGTGTACTGCCGGCACACGCGGGTTTCCGTGGGCGGGGTGGCCACGGCATCGACCTGGCATCCGCTGTAGTAGCTGGCGATGTCCTCAAGCTGGGTCGAGGGGTTCGCCGCAATGCGCCGGGCGCCCAGCACGGCCGGGTCGTAGGGTGACACCGGCTCGCGCGGGGTGTTCGCCGAGGCCCGCGCGCCCAGCAGTGCCTGGCAGACCGGGTCGTTTGGCGTCATCGCGCAGCCGGCGAGGCGGGCGCTGGTCTGGCCCGAGAGGTTGGGCTGGCCGTAGTAGAGGGTCTCGGGGGGCGCGGTCGTGTAGCCTGGGACCACGGAGGACGCGCTGGGGGTGTTGATGGTGCCCCGGATCGTGGGGTTGGCCGCCTGTCCGGCAGCGGTGCCTTCCTCGTGCGGGCCGGCCACGGCCGCCGTCTGCGTGGCGATGAAGCTCGCCAGCGTGAAACCGAGGACGGTGCGGCGCAGCAGGAGCGTGATTGCGGGGTGCATGCGGATCTCCTAGTTCCGCAGCCGCGTGAGGAACGGCGCGGCGTCGGCCCGGAACGCGGGCGCCGCGCGCTGCATGTGGTCGAGCGCATAGTCCAGGCTCACGTCGCCGGCCGTGCGCAGGAACGCCTCCGGCGGCGCGCAGCTCCCGGCGGCGCAGGAGACCGGGCGCGTGCCGTCGCGCACCAGCACGAAGCTGGGCACGCGCGCGATCGCGAAGCGATCGAAGGCGACGGGGTCGATCTGGACCGCGACGTTGCGCCGGCCGATCAGCGCCTGGACCTGCGCCACGGTGTCGCGCAGCGACCCGTTGGCGAGGCCGCGCAGGATGACCGAGGCGCGGGCTCGCTCGGCCTGCGCGAGCAGGCGCTCCAGGGCCGGGCGCGGCATCGCCAGGCTGACGAACACGAACAGCCCGGGCCCGCGAGCGAGGCCCTGCGCTGCGTCCATCGCATCCGTCTGCGAGGCGTAGCCGCGCGCCAGAGCCTCCAGGTCGATCGGCGTGCGGGTCGCGGGCTGCGGCAGGGCGTCGATGGCCGGTGCGGCTGGAGCGGTCTGCTGGTCGATGCCGGCCGGCACCGCGTGCTTGCGCCTGGCCTGCTCGATGTCCTGCTCGGTGACGGTGGGCTGCGCGCGGCGCGCGCGCTCGATGTCGGCGTCGGTGACGACCGGGCCTGCCGCAACAGCCGCTTGCAGGGCGGCGGCAACTGGCAGCAGCACCACGACGCGGCGCACGAGACTGGAGAGGTCAGTAGCCGACACAGCAGTTCCTTTTGCGAAACAACATGAAGGCGAAGTCCTCGCCGCGCACGGGGTACTCCTTGCCGGAGCCCCAGGTCACCGTGGTGCGGCCGAAGGGCTGGCAGCACTTGCCGGCCTCCTTGGACGTGTTGGGGATGGGGTGTGTGAGCTGGGTCTTGTAGGCCGCCTTGTCCATCACCGGCGCGAAGTAGGGGCCGCACAGGCCGGCCTGGCCGTGCCAGCCCCAGGCGATCAGCTCCCGGTGCATCTTGGCCGTCAGCCGCTGGGCCATGAGCGCCGCGGTCCGCACCCCGCCCATGTGGTTGGGGACGTGGCCGTTCATCGGATACAGGCCCCCCTGGCAGCCGGCACACCAGAACATCTCCCGGATTCCGAAGCCGAGCGAGGCGGCCACGCAGTCGGCGGCACAGGCGGCGACCGCCACGGGGTTCGCGAACAGAGCCGCGTCCGGGTTGATGATGAGGGTGAGCTCGTCGTCGGCCCACAGCGGATCGACTTCGGTGAGATATGCCAGATCGAACGAGCCCTTCTCCAGGCAGGGGAAGTCCGTCACGACCTCGAGGTAGTACAGGACGGGGTTCACATACCAGTGGGCCTGGTAGAAGCTGCCGCCGTCCCCGTCGCCCTCGGGTCGCGTGAAGCGAGCGGCCTCGGGCGCCGGAATACCGGGGTCGAGGTCGATGCCGCCCAGGGAAGTGAGGCAGAACGGCTTGCGCACCGCCTCGACGTGCCGCGCCGGTTCCCAGAAGCCGATCGACAGGCCGATGATGGGGTTGACACCGCAGGTGCAGAGCGGGCTGCCCGGGTTGTCGATGTCCTCCTGGTCCCCGAAGTTGCCGATGCGTGCGCCGCCGATGCTCAGCGGCAGGATGCAGCTCCAGCAGATGTCGGTGATCGGATTGGGGAATTTGCCGGTGCAGGTGGCTGCGCTGGCGGCCGCGGCGGAGCTGCCCACGATCAGCAGCAGCGCGGCCAGGAGCCCGGCCGCCAGGGTACGCAGTGGCCTGATCATCGTGACACCTCGATTTCGTCGATACGCAGGCGCCGGCCTTCCTGCGACACCAGGGCGGGCACCTGGGTGATGCCAAGTCGGCGCGTCAGCAGGCCTTGCTGGTCGTAGTACACGGGGATGCGCCAGGCGGTCATCAGGTCCAGATAGGAGCCGCCCGTTAGGATCGGCTTGACCTTGCCTTGGTAGCGCGCCATCAGTTCGCGCGCACGGCGGACTTGCCGGCTGTCGCGCGCATCGAAGAAAAGCAGATGCCGCGACAGCGAGACCACGTCCAGCGGATTCGCCTTCGTTCCGGAGGCGAACAGCAGCTCCCCCTGAGCGCCGAGGATGTTGCGATCCAGGGTGTAGGTGGGATCGAAATAGAAGCTGCGAGGTTTGGCCGTAGCCTGCACGCCGGCCACGGGCACTGGGCTGCGCACGGACGCCACGCCGCGATCGCGCGCGTCCTGTTCGATGCGGGCGAGCTCGCCGCTGCGCTCCTTCTCGCGCAGGCGCTGCTCGATCATCTGCAGCAGATGGGGCTCCGCGATCTCGTAGGTGGGCCCGAGCGTGCCCAGGTCGGTGGCGCGGGCGGCGTTGCCGGCCCCGGCGAATGCGACGGCGGCCACCAGCCCAAGCCGAAGGATCGACTTCATCGCGGCACTCCACCCGGGCAAGCGATCTGGGCGACAAGCCGATCGCGTGCCTGAAGGTCGTTTTGGTGCGCCGCGCGGATCAGGCCCATCAGCGCAGGATTCCCTTCGCCCTCGGCCATGGCCTGCCGCAACTGGCCGGTGGACAGCGTCAGTCCGCAGCGCAGGCGCACACCCGCCAGGTAGGTGCGGGCGCCGCTCTCCGCCGCGGGGGAGATCTGCCGCAGCAGGCCCAGGTAGTCGCCCAGCGGCATCTCGCCGGCGGATGAGGGCGCGCTGCCCTCGGGCAGCGGGCCGAAGGCCGGGCTGGTCTGCGCGGCCACGGTTCCAACCGCGAGTGCGTGGCACACCAGCAGCGGGGGAAGGATGGACGGGCGTCGCATGGTCCGGCTCCTCAGAAGATCGGCATCACGATGGCCACCACCTGCTCAGACCGCACCAGGCCGCTTTCGGCGTAGCGCGAATCGAAGCTGTGGGGGCCGACGCCCTGCACGTAGTAGTGGCCTGGGGGAATCACCACCGGCGCGATGGGCGCGAGTGCGTGGCCGTCGTAGGCATGGGTCTTGGCCTGGCCCACGGCCTCGCCGTTGACGTACACCGTGCGGTCCGCCACGGTGACCACGTCCCCCGGCATGCCGCGCACGCGCTTGAAGAAGGGCTGGCCGCGCAGACCGCGGTAATGCGTCTGGGCCTCTCCTGCGAAGGCGAAAACGATCAGGTCCCTTCGGAGAACACCACCGCGTTGGCATGGATGTGCGGCAGCAGCGGATGCCACCAGGCCGGCTCGGTGCAGACCTGATGCCAGTCGCCGCGGCCGTCGTTGGCGCTGACGTGGACCTCGATGCAGCGCTCGCAGGCGAGCATCTCGGCCACCAGCGTGGTCTCGTGGCGGCCGCTGCGGGTCGCCAGAATGTGCAGGTGCGAGAGGTCGAGCGCGTACGGAACGCCCGATTCGAAAACGGCCTCGTACTCGTCCCAACTGGACACGAGCCAGACGTCGCGAGCCGTCGGGTAGTGGCCCTCCACGCCGACCGGGCAACCGAACAGGTCGGCGCAGCGGCGCGCGTGTTCCAGCATCCGCGGCAGGCTGGACTCCGAGCGACGGCCGGCGTGCGCCGTGTAGGCGGGCGCCGCCAAGCGTCGGCTGACGCTGGCCGCCTGGGTGAACCAGTCGGCATGGAGCTCGAAGCCGCTCAGATCGGCGAAGCGCCGGGTCGGCAGCAGGTGTACGTTGGCATGCAGCCGGAACCGGGTGGCGGGGTGTTCCGCGCGCAGTGCCTCGGCGTGCGCCTCGGTCAGGCAGCCCATGCTTTGTGGCACGAGCTGGGCATGTTCGGCCGAAAGGCGCCCGAACAGGGGCTCTTCGATCGGCTCGCGCAGCAGCGCCGCGGCGGCCTCATGACGCAGACCGGGCCAGCAGGCCAGGGAAACGTGGGCCTTCATAGCTCGATCTCGCTGTACTCGGAGTCCAGGAAGTACGCCCGGTGCTCGATGACCACGCGGCCATTGGTTGCATCGAAGACGACTTCGCCCGAGGCGCCATCGTTGTTTTCCCACCCGCCGAAGTGGCTCTCGACGAGATCCATTGCGAAATCCGTCAGGGCATCATCGAGCGGCCTGTCCGTCAGCACGACCGTGCTGTGCCAGGCGCCGCCTTCCCATTGGTTCGACTCCACATGTTGTGCATGGCGATGAGTACGGCCTTCCCCGCAGCAGCTCAGGGTGCCGGGATCAGCCCGTTGTCGATCGCGTACTGAACGGCCGCTGGCTGCCAGTCCCGATCGCACGGGCGCGCGACGCGGGGCGCCTTCAGGTAGCCCGATTCGATCGCGTCGAAGACCGCTTCGTCCCAGAGCTCGAACACCACGCGTCCGTGCGGGGTCGCCAAGGCGATGTGGGCACGGTCGCGCTCAAACCAGGTCGTGCAGATGTACTCATGGGCCTGGATCTTCTTGAACCAGGCCGCCTGTGCGGAAGAACGGTGCTTGCGCGGCATGAAGAGTCCTTTCGGGGTGGAGAGCCCGGGCAGGCACCCGAACGGGTGGGCTGCCCAGGCTCGGGTGGTCGGCCAGTACGCCGCGGGCGCCTGGAGATCGAGGTGGCGCGCGACATTCGCCGCGCGTTTCTGCGTTGCTGGAACTGGCCCGTCAGCGGACGGCCGCAATCAGCTCGGCGTAGCGGGCCTCCACGAGCAGGGCGGTGTCGGCCTGCGCCACCCGCTCGAACCACGCATGCCCGGCGGGCACATGGAACGTGGCCCCGCCCTTGCGGGCAATGGTGGCGAACAGGTGGCCGACCCACACGCTGTAGATGCCATCGTCGAAGACGAGGTGCTCTTCGCTCCGCCGCAGGCCCAGGGTCTGGTTCATGGTCTTGGCCGTAGCGTGGTAGAGGTCATCCTCGCTGGCACCCGGATTCGCCGCGCGCAGCGCGGCCTCGATCGAGTTCCAGTGGTTCATGGCGCCTTCGATGGCTTTTGGGGTGGACATGAGGTGTTCCATTTTGGGTGCCGCCTGCGGGCCGACGTAGTGGTCCGCCGGCGCGCGCGGGGCGCAATCCTTGTCGCTATGCAGCGCCAGGGCGCGTTACCGCGTCCTCAACGTGCGCATCCGCCCCGAAGTCCAGGCCGCCGATCAGGTAGTGCCGCCCCGTGGACGGGTCGCGCACCTCGATCGAGTGCCGCGTGTGCACGCGGGTGACTTCGCATTCGCCAAGCCGTTGCGTGGCGACCAGGTCGCCCGGGCGCAGCGCGCCTTCCCGGGCGAGACGGACCAGCCGCAGCGTGCCGGGTGGACCGGGCTCGCTCACAGGCGGCTCGCTGTACGAGCCGAGGAAGCGGCGGCGGCAGATGTCCCGGACGGCTTCGCGCACGGTGTCGTGGACGATCTCGCCGTAGAACTTGGCGCTGTGGCCCAGAACTTCGTCGAGCTTTTCCTGGGAGCGCAGCTCATGGCGGCCGTCGAGCCATTCAATCGCGACCTTCGCCCACAGCGGAAGGTGCTGGAAGGGTGTGGTTCCCATGTCAGCGCTCCGGCAGGACCGAGGCATCTTGTGCCGGATCCGCACCGAGGCGCTTCAACAGGCAATCGATCTGCGGGATGCCGAAGTCTCGGGGTTCGAATGGCCGGCTGCCGGCCTGCACGCCCTCGGCGCGAATGACGCGCAGCGCCTCGACCTTCTGCTCGCGCAGGCGATCCAGCCCCTCGTAGACAAGCTGTGCGTCCGCATCGCCGAGAAGCGCTTCGAAGATGGCGGCGTCCCGAGCCGGCGTCGACCCGGCTTCGGTGTCAGGGGAAATTGGCATGGTGTTCTCCAATAGAAATGGGAACACCGACCCCCTGGGCGGTGTTCCCAGAGGGTTGGCAAGCAGCACGGGCAGGCTGCCGGTGCAGGGGCAGGTGACGACTGCGACGCCCGGAGCGACCGGGGTGGCTTCCGGAACGGAAGCAGGGGAGCTCGCAGTGTGAGGTGCCAGGCGGGGCCAGAGGATGGCGACGTCGAGCACGCCACTGCGAAACGACCGCATGGATCGCCGGTACACATCGCTGGTGTAGAACAGCTTTTTCTCCTCGATGGAGCGTCGCACGACGTCGACGACCAGTTGCTGACGCGCGTCGGGCTTGAAGTCGCGCGTTTTGTTCCTTGCCCAGTCCTCGTAGGTGCTTTCGGGCAGTTGGTATTGCGGCCGCTCGTGGCCGACGCACTGAGCATCTCGATCCTCGCCGAAGGCAGCGTCGCGGGTGCCTGCTGGGACGCGATCGAAGAGGCGCGGGCCTACCTGCGCGAAACGGTGGCGACCGCACGTCCTGGCGAGCGCAAGCCGGCCGCAGGGTCAGCCGAGGAGAGCCAGCGCGCTGGCGTGTTGGCGAGTCTGCGATCCCAGGGCATGACCATCGCCGAGTGCATACGGGCCCTGGCCGCGTCCAGCGACGACCCGTACGTCGCGGCGGCGCGCGCCTCGATCCAGGGCAGCGATGACCTGCAAATCGACGCCGAGACGGTGACCTCGCCCAGCGATGCCGGGGCATGGGTGCTGGCCTGGCTGTGGGTCGGCGATGGACGCACCGGCGTGGTCCCGCACAGCGCCATGCTCGAAGAAGTGCTGAGCTGCGCGCGACGAGCGCTCGGCGGCGCAAGTGGCCTGGACGCCGAGGTGCGCAGGCAGCTGGAGAACCAGGCGGCCTGGCTGGAGGATCTGCTGGCGAACTACGCCGAGGAGATCGACGCCATCGACTCCGAGCGGCCCAGGTCCGAGCCCGGTGCCATCTTGTGGGTCGATGGGAAGGGCCGCGACATGCTGTTCAAGCCGTCGGATGCGCTGCGCAAGCTGTGCGAACTGGCGAAGCTGGCAGGCATGGACATCTCGCATTCCGAGCACTGCGAATGGTTTTGCTCGAAGTACGGGGACACCCTGGATGCCGTCGTGTCGGTGGTCCGGCTGGGCTGATGCCGCCGGTGCCCCTGGCAGCGGCTGGGGCGCCGACTTCTCTTCCATATTCCGAGGAGCTATACATGCCAAACGGCATAGTCGGTGTGCGCGCATCGGATTCGCCGCCGTTGCCCGCGATTTTCTCAACCGGGGAGATCATCCTGACCCCTGGGGTCAAAGCCCTGGTGCGTCGCGGCTACATCGATCTGCGCGAGTGCCTCGATCGCCATCGAGGCGGAGACTGGGGCGACGTCGATGACGAAGAGCGGCACATCAACGAGGCGTATGGGCTCAAAGGGCGGGAGAAGCTCTTCTCCCGATTTCCAGTCGCCAAGGGTGTCTCTCTGGAGGTCTGGATCATGTTCGACCGGAGCATGACGGTTCTTCTGCTGCCCTATGAGTAGTTGCGTCGACGCGCGTGACCGAAAGTGACCGAGCGGACCATTGTCCGACTTAGTTCGAGCGCCGCAAGGCGCTCTTTTTTTGCCCTTTTGCACATTGGGTATCGGCCTTGGCCGACTGTCCCGATGTTTCGCAGGCACAGAGCGCTGCCTGGATCGACTTGCCGGTTGGCTGCGATTCGGTCACAAGAGCGTTGCGTCACTCGGGCTCGGTCCCTTCAATGAAAATCCCGCGACGTCGTCGCCAGTTCCCCCAGCAGGTGCGTGAGGTCAGCCAGCCGGTGTGCGACCAGGTTCTTCACATCCCCCGCGCGCTGCCACTTGCCGTACACCGCGAGCAGCCGGGCGCGCAGCACTTCGGCCCGCTGCTTTTCCCGCAGCGACTTCCAGACGATCACCTGCACGTTGCCCGTCTCGTCCTCCAGGCTGATGAAGATCGTGCCCTTGGCCGTCTCCGGCTGCTGCCGCACCGTGACGATGCCGGCGTAGCGCACCCAGCGGCCGTCGCGCACGCGCTCGAGGTCGGCGGCCCGCGCGAGCCGGTACCGGTTCAGCACAGGACGCAGCAGCGCCAGCGGATGGCTGCGCAACGTCAGGCCGACCGTGGCGTAGTCATGCACGACTTCCTCGCCTTCCAGGGCTGCGGGCAACTCCAGAAAGTCTTCCTCGACCGGCGCATCGCGCAGCAGCTTGGGCGGCCGGCGCAGCGCCGAAGCCTGCCAGACCTGTTGGCGCCGGTGGCCCGACAGGCTCCTGAGGGCATCCGCACCCGCGAGCAACTGCATCTCCTGCTGCTCGAGCCCAGCGCGCCGCGCGAGGTCCTCGGGATCGTCGAAGGGCAGGGCGGCCCGCGCCTGCATGATCCGCAGCGCCGAGGCCTCTTTCAGCCCCTTCACCAGCCGCAGCCCGAGCCGCAGCGCGGGCCGGCGAGGCAGGTCTTCCAGCGTGCAGTCCCAGTCGCTGTGCATGACGTCTGCCGCGCGGACCTCGACGCCATGGCGCTGCGCGTCCTGCACCAGTTGCGACGGCGAGTAGAACCCCAGCGGCTGGCTGTTGAGCATGCCGGCAAGGAATTCCGCGGGATGGTGGCACTTCAGCCAGCAGGAGGCGTAGACCAGGAGCGCGAACGAGGCCGCATGCGATTCGGGGAAGCCGTATTCCGAGAAGCCCTTGATCTGCTCGAAGATCTGCTGCGCGAAGGCTTCCTCGTAGCCGCGCGCTGTCATGCCGTTGACGATCTTGTTGTAGTACTGCTGCAGGCCCCCCTTGCGCTTCCACGCGGCCATCGAGCGCCTCAGCGCATCCGCCTCGCCGGGGGTGAAGCCGGCTGCGAGGATGGCGACCTGCATAACCTGTTCCTGGAAAATCGGCACGCCAAGCGTGCGGCCCAGCGCTTCGCGCAGGGCCTCGCTCGGGTAGACGACAGGCTCTTTGCCCTGCCGGCGGTTCAGATATGGGTGCACCATCTGCCCCTGGATTGGCCCGGGTCGGACGATGGCGACCTCGATCACGAGGTCGTAGAAGCACTGCGGCCTCAGGCGCGGCAGCATCGACATCTGGGCGCGGCTTTCGATCTGGAACACCCCGATCGTGTCGGCGCGCGAGATCATCGCGTAGGTGGCCGGATCTTCCGACGGGATGTCCTGCATCTCGAAGCGGTGGCCCTTGCGTTGGCCGACGAATTCCAGCGTACGACGGATCGCCGAGAGCATGCCCAGCGCCAGCACGTCGACCTTCAGCAGACCCAGGGCATCGAGGTCATCTTTGTCCCATTCGCAGACCGTGCGGTCCTCCATGGCCGCGTTCTCCACCGGCACGATGCGCGTGAGCGGGCCCTTGGTCAGCACGAAACCACCCGGGTGCTGGGACAAATGGCGCGGCATCCCGATGAGCTGACCCGCGAGCCACAGCAACTGCTGCACCGCGAGATCGTTCGGGTCGAGTCCGGTCTCGGCCAGGCGTTGCTGCATGGCGTCCTGTCCGTCCCACCACATCAGGTTGTCCGAGAGGGCGTCCAGCTGCGCCAACTCGAAGCCGAGGGCCTTGCCCACATCCCGGAAGGCCGATTTCGCGCGGTAGGAGATCACCACGGCGGTGAGCGCCGCGCGCTCGCGCCCGTACTTGTCGTACAGGTATTGGATGACCTCCTCCCGCCTTTGGTGCTCGAAGTCGACGTCGATGTCCGGTGGTTCGTTGCGCTCCTTGGAGATGAAGCGTTCGAAGAGGGTGCTCATGCGCGCTGGATCGACTTCCGTCACGCCGATGCAGTAGCAGACCACCGAGTTGGCGGCACTGCCGCGCCCTTGGCAGAGGATCTGCTGCGACTGCGCGAAGCGCACGATGTCTGCTACGGTCAGGAAGTAGTGCTCGTAGCCGAGTTCGGTGATGAGTGCGAGCTCGTGCTCGAGCTGCGCCTGGACCTTGGCCGGGATGCCGGCGGGCCAGCGGCGGCCCGCACCCTCGTACGCAAGCTGGCGCAGGTAGTCGGCCGGCGTCTGGCCCTCGGGCACGACCTCGGCGGGGTACTGGTAGCGCAACTCGTCCAGCGAGAAATCGCAGCGCGCGGCGACCTGCAGCGTCTGCGCGATCAGATCCGCCGGGAAGCGCTGCGCGAGCTGCAGCCGGGTGCGCATGTGGTGTTCCGCATTGAGCGCCAGGTCCAGCCCGCATTCGGTCAAGGGTCGGCCAACCCGGGTCGCGGTCATCACGTCATGAAGAGGCTTGCGCGAGCGCCGGTGCATGCGCACGTCGCCGGAAGCGACCAAAGGAATCGCGGTGAGTTCGCTGGCCTGCCGCATGCGGTGCAGCCACATCTCGTCGTCGATCTGCCGGCACATCTCCACCGCTAGCCAGCAGCGCCCGGTGAAATGCGTCAGCAGCCAGCGGCCGATCTGTTCGAGCTGGGCATCGGTCGCCTCGCGCTCGGGCGAGGCCAGCACCAGGCAGTCCGCCAGCGCGTCCGGGTCGATGCCCTCGAGGGTGAGGCGGTAGTCGCCCTTGGGCGCCGTGCGCCGCAGGCCCGTGATGAATTCGCATAAATTACCGTAGCCGTTCAGGTTGCAGGCCAGCACCACCAGCGTGAAGGGCGCGTCACTCTCGACCGCGAACTGGCTGCCGTGGATCATCTTCAGGCCGCGCTTCTTGGCTTCCACGTGCGCGCGCACCGCGCCGGCCATCGAGCATTCATCGACGATGGCCAAGGCGGCGTAGCCCAGTTCCTGGGCGCGCTCGACCAGTTCCTCCGGCCAGCTCGCGCCTTTCAGGAAGCTGAAATTGCTCAGGCACCGCAGCTCCGCATACGGGGGGATGCCGGCGCGTGCGTCGGTGCTCATGCGAAGGTCCCGTGCAGGTACCACGCGGCGCGCTCGCCGGCCAGCCGTTCCTGGAAGATCCACAGCACGCCGCCGAGGGGGCTCTGCGCGACCCAGTAGTCGCGCACGACGGTGCGCGTGGTGTCCTGCCCGGCTTCCTTGGCGCGGTGCCACCAGCCGCCTTCGACCCGGTGCGGGCCCGTGAGCAGCTGCAGCGTTCCCTGGTACAGCGGCTTGTCGTCGCGCATCGCGAGCCGCAGCGGTTCCGGCAGGACGAAGGTGGGCTGAGGGAAGCGGCTGCGCCGCACGGGCTTCCTCGGCAGCGGCTCGGGGGCGGGCTGCCAGTGCGTCATCCACTCCAGTCGGTGGTCTTCCGCCAGCACTGGACGCAGCACCTTCTGCGGCCCCAGGCGCGCGGCGATGCGCTCCAGCACAAGCGTCATGGATTCGCCTTGCTGCGTCGCATCCGGGAGCAGCGACTGACTCGCTTCCTCCAGCGGTTGCACGTTCAGCGCCTGCAACTCCAGGTCGCCAGCCGGCGCTTGCAGTGTGATCTTCGCCAGATGCTCGGCGAGCAGCCGGCACAGGTGCTCGAGGTTGCGCATCGGTGCCGCGGTGCGGATGGTCAGCTCGCCGCCTTCGCCCGCGTCGCGCGCACGCATGGCGTCGTGCATCCACCGCAGCGTGAAGGCCGTGATGCCGGCCAGCCGCGCGGCGAGCCAGCCGCACAGCTGCATCAACAGGCGCCGCGCCCCGAAGAGCAGAGCGGGTGCCGTCTCCACGCGCGACATCAGCTCCAGGCGCGCCCTGAAGGTCTCGGGGGCCTCGATCCAGGTGTGGGCCTCGGGCACCAGGCCGTAGGCCCGGTCCAGCGCGCTCAGCAGCGCTTTGTCGAAGCGTCGGGAGATGCCACCGCGCGGCAGCGCGCGCACGTCGCCCAGGGTGCGGCAGCCCAGTTGCGCAAGCGTCGTGTGATGGGGCAGGGTGGCGGAGAGCGTCTCCAGCGGTAGCGCGTCCAGTACGGCGGCCAGCGGTGTGCGCACGCCGTTCTCCCGGTCGGCGCGGGCACATGCGATTGCCGCCAGAGCGGTAGGTGCCCAAGCGACTGCGGCAACGCCCAGTTCCGCACCCTCGGCCACGATGCGGTCGCGCAGGGGGCGCCGGCCCCCGAAGAGCCGCGTGCTGGCCTCGACCTCGATGACCACGGCGCCGTCGACGATGGCGACGCGCGGCGTGAATTGCAGCGCCCATGTCGCGATCGCGCGGAGTTGGTCATCAGGCCGCGGCGCGTCGGATTCGTTCCGGATCAGCAGGGCGCACCACAGCATCGCGGGCGGCCTCCTGGGATGAAGACAAGCGCAGGCGGCTGGGCTGGTGCAGCCTGGGCGTCAGCACCGCGGACAGGCCGCCGGGCACCGACGGCAGCAGCAGCGGCCTGTCGTGTGGCGGGCCCTTGCGCTTAAGCAGCTGGACGCCCAGCTGCCAGTCCTCGCATGCCGCCGCATAGACGCGCAGCGGCGCGGCGGAGGCTTCGTGGCGCGCGGCCTCGGGCCGGCAGAGGAATACCAGCCCCTCGCAGGCCTGGGCACAGACCTGCAGGCGGCGCAGTTGCTCGGGCCGGACCTTGGGCAACCAGGCGACGACGGCGCCGGCGGCGTTGGACTTGATGATCTGCTCGGTGACCCAGAGGCGTTCGGCCGGCGCCTCGGCCTGGATCCAGATGAACTGCCGTTCGGAGAGGCCCAGGTGCTGCAGGCCCGGCAGGTGAGGATGCCGGGGCGGGCCGACGACCACGATCTGGCCGCCCGTGTCCACCACGGGGCGCAGGCCCGGCCCCAGTAGGCGCCACTCCAGCACGGCGGGCTGGGCGGTCAGGATCTCCGTCACCGAGCGGCACGGCCATCCGCCGCCGGGCAGCTCGGCATCCAGCACGGCCCACCCGGAGGGCACCGTATCCACCACCGGCCGCCCCAGTGCACTGCCGCGCCATACGGCCTGGGCGATGCCGACCGGAAGCACGGCTTCCAGCGTGGGCGCCTGGGGCTCGTTCGCGGCCAGGGGGAGGGTAGAGACGGGGATGGCGGACATGGTTTTAGAATACTGATGTTTTATACAGTATCACAAACGAATGTTGCTGTCCGTAGGAAAGATCGAGCAGGAAAGTCGGGACTTCGGCGGCGCGGTGCCGGCAGGGGCGACGCAGGCTGCGCTGTTCGCCGAGAGCGATGCGGCCGTGGCCATTCCCGGCCTACGCTACGAGACCGGGTTTCTGGGCGTGCAGGAGGAAGCGGCGCTGCTGGAGGTCGTGCGCACGCTGCCGCTGCATGCGGCCCGGTACAAGGCGTACCTGGCCCGCCGCCGGGTGGTGAGCTTCGGCGGCTCATACGATTTCGAGGCCAACGTGCTGCGGCCGGGCCAGCCCCTGGACGAGCGGCTGCCGTTCCTTCTTCGGATTGGGACGTCCGCCGGCACTCAGCTGTGCCAGCAGGGCGGGCACGTCGCATCCAGCTGGGAAAGCGAAGCCGTTGCGCGCATAGCGGCCACCGGCGGCCTGGACCAAGGCCTTGATGCGCGCGTAATGCGCGAGCCGCTGCGCGGGCAATTCCAGGCGCTGGCCTCGCACAGCCAGCAGGCCGATTTCTTCCAGCACTGCGGTGTCGCCGGTCTCTGCGGCGGGCTGTGAGGCCCCTGGGCAGAGACCGCGGATGGTCTGCTCGAACTCGTTGGCCTGTGCAGGCGTCATCGCCATCAACAGGCGCGAGCCGAAAAGCGTCTGGAACTTCAGCCACAGCGTGCGCCGCTCGGGGATGTACTCGATGTAGAAGTCGTCGGCCACATGCGCATGGCGCAGCGGATAGATGCCTCCTTGGGACTTGAAGCAAGCGATCAGAACCTCGTCGAGCTGCAGCGCGATGCGGGGATAGGCCAGTGCCCGGCCGGCGTGCGCCTGGACAAGGATCGAGCCGATGCCCAGCACCGTCAGCACGCTGCGGTCGGCCGGATAAGCCAGCACTAGGCCAGCAAGCAAACGGGGGTACTCGTCGGCCGTGAAGGCCGGGTTGGACGTGTCGGCCTGGAGAGTCGTGGACATGCTCTGCTCCTTTGAAAGAGACGAGAGAAATCCACGCCCGACGGGGTGGCTCCCCCGTCGGGTGAATAAAGAGGCCGGGTGGCCTCGGGAAATCAGTCGCTGCCTGCAGCGGCAGGGTGATTGGCGCCGGTGCGACCGGCTTCTTCGGTGGCGGGCGCCCGGCTCAGGGCCCGCCGCACCGCCAGCAGCGCAGCGCAGCGGCCCATCGGGTCTTCGGGCGTGCCGTTGCCGATGTGGTCGCCCAGCTTCACCAGCCAGGGCTCGGCCAGGCGCAGCGCGCGCACCAGCGTGGGCACCGCGGCGACGGCATCTCTTCGCTCGGCGCACAGGCCCTGGAGGAGCTCTTCCTCCGCCCAGTGCATCTGCTGCTCGGCGGCCGAGCGCACGGCGGGGTGCTCGGCGAACTCCACGAAGCCGTGTAGTTCGTCGTCGCCGTGCGCCTCCCAGGCCTCGATGTGCAGGCGGTCGGGCTCGACGTGCATCCAAATGGACGAGATGACGAAATCCCCGCCGTCGCCGCTCTTCGGTGCCCAGGGCCGGCCGTTCGCGGCGAAGGCTTGCGCATCACCCAGCGGCAGCGTCACGCACGCGCCGATCTCGTTCAACGCGCCGAGGATGATCACCGCCTTGGCGATGGACCGCAAAAGCGGTTCGTCGAAGACCATCTGCAGCCGGTCAGGCTGGCGGAGCGTTGCCGCGCCGCAGCACGTGAGCTCGACGCTCGCGCTCAGGGGTTTCTCTTGGGACATGGTGGTGTGCTCCACGTAGGGGCAACACCGCGCGAGCGCGGCGTTGCAGGGACAGGGGGATGGCCTACTGGCCGTGAAGGCCCATGGCGGGCCGCAAGTGGGCAGGCGCGCGGCACCGCGGTGAGCGGGCGTGCAGGCGCAGCCGGAAGTACAGGGGGCGGGTAACGACCGCGACGCCGTCTCGGGTACGCCCGGCAATGGGGCGGTGACGGAAGGATGGACGCGATGTCCACGGGATGCGTGGCCAGTATCGGCCGCGGGCGGTGGGCTGGTCGTGGTGCGAGCTGTCCGCCACCGGAAACGGCGTTGACTGGCGGGTGTTCTGGGTGGCGATGTGTCCGCCGTCCTCAGGGAAGGGAGCCGCGCGCCCCCCTTGATCACGCGGGTGGCTCGGCGAACCTGGTGGCTCCCCAGGAGACACCATGCAGACCGCTCCCATTACCCTGCAGACGCTGCGCGCCGAGAGCCCCGAGGGTCCAGCGTTGGCAGCCATGACGGCCGCGCTGCGCGCCGGCCACCCGCTTGCCGTGGCCTACTCGGGCGGCAAGGACAGCAGCGTGCTCGCCAACCTGGCCCTGGCCGCCGCTGTGGCTGTCCACCAGACAGGTGGCCGTGCGCTGCTGGTCATCACCCACGCCGACGTCGGCGCCGTCGAGAACCCCGAGATCCGCTCACTGGTGCGTGACGAGCTCGGCCGCATGCGGCGCTTCGCGCAGGCGCGGCGCCTGGATCTGCGCATCCGCGTGGCGCATCCACCGCAGTTCGATTCGTTCGCGGTGCGCGTGATCGGCGGCCGCGCGCTGCCGGCGTTCCCGGACTCACGGCGCGACTGCACCAGCTCGTGGAAGCGCGAGCCCAGCGAGCGCGTGCTGCGGCAACTCGCCCAAGAGCTTCGCCGCGCGGGCTGGCGCGAGCCGGTGCTGATGACCGGCGTTCGCCGCGACGAATCGACGGTGCGGGCCGGTTCGATCAAGCGCCGCGGCGAGCAGGCTGCCCGGCTCTGGACCGATCAGGAGGGGCGCCTGCGCCTGAGCCCCCTGCTGGACTGGAGCACCGATGACGTCTGGGGCTATCTCGGGCTGTGTCGGCAGGGCGCCATCGAGGCATACAGCGACTTCGACGACGTACTGCGCGTCTACCAGGACGCGGGCGGTAGCAGCTGCGTGGTGGTCGCCGACGCCGAGATGGAACGGCACGCCAAGCCCTGCGCCAGCCGCTTCGGCTGCTGGGCCTGCACGGCGGTGCGCGAGGACCGGTCGCTGCGCCAGATGATCGAGGGCGAGCCCGGGCGCTACGGCTATATGCGCCCGCTGGCCGTGCTGCGCGACTTCATTGCCCACACCCAGTACGACTGGCGCCGCCGCCAGTACATCGGCAGGACCATCAAGAACGGCTTCATCACCATCGCGGCGGATACCTATGCACCGTCGATGCTGGCGGAGTTGCTGCGCTACGCGCTCAGCGCGCAGAAGGCCACGGGCATCGAGATCGTCAGCGCCGCGCAGCTCATCGCCATCGACGCGCGCTGGTCGCTCTATGCGCTCACGCCGCCGTTCGCCGCGCTGCGCATCTGGCGCGAGGTGGAGCAGGGCAGGCGGTGGCAGCCGCCGGCCGTCGCGCCGTTCCCGAAGACGCCGGTGCCGCGCTACGGCCTGATCCATGTCGGCGAGGACTGGGACGACGAGATCCACTCGGACCTCGTGGTCACCGGGCTGCGCGACTCCGCCTGGGAGATGTTCAGCGATAGCTGCGGGCCGGAGCGACGCACGCTGCGCAACGGCCGCTCGGTGATGGATGTCGAGGCGACGGCCGAGGTGGACGAGGAGGTGGCCTGGATGTTCCTGGACTTCGAGGCCGACCGGATGCTGGCCGGGCGCACCGAATTCGAGGACGACTGGACGGCGGGCTACCGCACCTATCTGCGCTACGGCCTGGTGCGGCCCGGCAAGGGCCAGTCGCATCTGGTCGACAGCATCCTTCGGCGGTCGCAGTGGCGGCAACGCCACCAGCTGCATGGCGAGCAAGACCTGGCGGCGCTGCGAGCCCGACTCACCGTGCCGTTCGAGCGGCAGGCTGACCTGTTCGGTGCCCCGCAGGACGCTCTGGCGGAAGTCTGCACTGAGGTGCCGACCGGGGTGGACTGATCCGTCGTGTTCCCGGAGGTTTCCGAACGCCGGGAGCGCCGACGGAAACCGGATGGGCTGACAAGCTGGATTATATTAGGTATCATTGGAATCTATAATCTTCATACCCATCCAGCCGGAGCATTCCATGACGACCGTCCATGAATCGACCGCCTTCGCAACACTGGTGGGCACCCCGCGGGAGGTGCGCAGCCGCCTGGAGAAGGTCAAGGCTGAGCGGGTCATCGTCCTGCCCGTGCATCGCTCCGATGCTCGGCAGGCGGGCCTGCTGGCCCAGACGCTGGCCAGCGTGGCGTCCTTCATCGAAACGGCCCTGGGCGAACAGAACGAGCAGACGCTCAAGGCCCTGGTCAATGCCGTGCTGCCCAAGACGCCGCCGACCCCGGCCATGCTCAAGGAGGCTGCGATGCTCGCGCGTTCGCGCAAGGCCGTGTTGGAGGGCACGGACTGGCTGACCGCGGCCAAGCTCGCCGAATTGGCAGGCTTGAGCCCGACGAATCCCAGCACGCAGCCCAACAAGTGGAAGCGCGAGCGCCGGATCTTCGCGATTCACCACAATGGCGTCGACTACTTCCCTGGCTACGGCCTGGACCCGGAGGCCGGGTGGCGGCCGCGCAAGTCCCTGAAATCCGTCCTGGAGGTCTTTGGCGACGACAAGGACGGGTGGGGGCTTGCCTATTGGTTCCTCTCGGCCAACAGCTTCCTCGGCGGCCGGCGCCCGCAAGACGTGATGGCGACCCACCCGGAGCAGGTCATCGCGGCAGCCCAGGACGAGGTGGCGGGCGTCGCGCATGGCTAGGTCGCGCAAGACGAAGGGTTCGGCGGCGGCTGGCACCCCCGCGCCGTCCATCGACGATCCTCAGGGGCCACCCATCCCGCCAGAGACGCTGCACGTGACGCGCTGGACGCTGTCCAGCACCCAGCTGCTCCACCGGGTGCATGCGGATCAGTACCAGGCCGGCGAGTTCAACCCGGGGCGTAAGGGCAACGCGAGGTTCAGCCCGATTCGCGATACCGAAGGCGCTCCGATTCCCACCATCTACGCGGCAGCTACCTTCGCTGCGGCCGCGATGGAATCCGTTTTCCACGACGTCTCTCACGCACCCGGGTTCAAGAACTACGACAAGCGAAAGCTGGAGGGCCAACTGCATTCCCAGGTCAAGGCCAGGCGCGACCTGACGCTAGCCGACCTCAGCAGCGTGGCGTTGCGCAAGCTCGGCGTGCAGCGCAAGCAGTTGATCGACACCGAGAAGGACCAGTACCCGTCCACGCGCCGGTGGGCCGAGGCCATCCACGCGCAGCACCCGGACATCCAGGGCCTTTCCTGGATCTCGCGCCAGGACGATTCGGCACGCGCCGTGATGCTGTTCGGCGATCGCGTTCCCCACGGTACGCTGCGGCAGGTGGGCAGCTCAAGAAGCCTGCTGCAGGACGAGCAGGGGTATGGTGAGTTGCTGGACCTCGCCGACCGCATCGGCGTTGACGTGGTGTCGGGCAAGTAGGGAATGAAGCTTGACCGTCCGGGACACTGCGCCCGGCGGCTGCAGATGTGGGCGCCGCGGCGGACGGACAGCCCTTGAAGGCGTCGCGCACCGCGAGAAGCTGTGCGCATGCTCACCGAGGAAGAGAAAGCCCTGATGCGGGATAGCCTTCAGGCGCTGCGCGCCGGGCTGCCCGGCTTCGCGACGCGTCGCCCGCAGTTGCAGATGATGGCTGCAGTCGCTCACGCGCTGGCGCAGATCGGCGCAAGCCATCAGGCGGTCAGGACTGCGGGCCGGATCGCGGTGATTGAGGCCGGCACGGGAACCGGCAAGACCATCGGTTATCTGCTTCCCGCGCTGGTGCTGGCCCATCTGCGCGGCCGCAAGCTGGTCGTGTCCTCGTCCACCGTCGCGCTGCAGGAGCAGCTGTTCACCAAGGATCTTCCGTCACTGCAGCGCCACCTGCCGTTCACGTTCCGCTGCGCGCTGGCCAAGGGGCGCCGCCGCTACGCGTGTCCGGCCAAACTTGTGCGGCTCGAAGCGCAGCAGCCGATCGCAGCGGACAGTGACCCGCCGGCCCGCCAGGAAGCCCGCCCGGTCCGCCTCGTGGGCCGCCTGGAGCAGGCGTTCTCGCGTGGATCCTGGTCGGGTGACCGCGACGACTGGCCCGGTGCGATCCCCGATGGGCTGTGGCAGCGCATCAGCACGGACCGGGAGGGCTGCCTGGGAGCGCGCTGCGCGGAGTACGCGCGCTGTCCTTTCCAGCGCGCCCGAGGGGCGCTCGAGGAGGCCGACGTCATCGTCACCAACCACGACCTGCTGCTCGCCGCCCTGGACATGGAAGCTGGTGCGCTGTTGCCCGATCCGGCGGAGACGATTTTCGTGCTGGACGAGGCGCATGGGCTGCCGGCGAAGGCCGCCGCGCACATCGCCGCGCGCCATGCGGTGCTGGGCGCAGCGGGCTGGGTCGAGGACGCAGGCAGCTTCGCCACCGAAGCAGGCCACACGCTGCGGCTTGACCGTGCGTTGCCGCAGCAGGTGACCGAGCAGGGTGGCCGGCTCGCCGCGGCGCTGCACGCACTGCACACGGGGCTGTGCCGGCATTGCCGATTCGACGATGCCGAGGCCGGCGCTGCGCATCGCTTCGCTCGGGGGATGCTGCCGCAGGAGGTCGAGGACCTCGGCTCGGGCGTCCGGCGGGCCGCCACCGCCATGCATACCGCGCTCACCAGCCTGCGAGACGCCGCCATGGAGAGGGCGAAGCAGGACGCCGCGGGGATACAGCCGCACGTCGCGGCCCTCGGGGCCTATCTCGGACACCTGCAGCAGTTGGTCGCCACCTGGGACGCGATGCTGCAGCCGTGCGCCGGGGACGGCAGGCCGATGGCGCGCTGGATCGAGCAGAGCCCTCGCGCGGGCGGACCGCACGATCTCCGGGTCTGTGCGGCGCCGATCAGCGGCGGCCAGCGCCTGCAGGAGCTCCTGTGGGCCAGGACAGGCGCGGCCGTCCTGACGTCGGCGACGCTGCGCGCCTGCGGCAGCTTCGACTTGTTCCTGGAGGAAAGCGGCCTGCAGGCCTGCCCGGGCGTGCAGGCGCTGAGTCTGCCGTCGCCATTCGATCATGCCACCCAGGCGGAACTGCACCTTCCTTTCATGCGCACGCACCCGCGCGATGCAGACGCGCACAGCGGGGAAGTCGCCGCGCTACTGCCCGCGCTGCTCGAAGCCCAGCAGGGAGCGCTGGTGCTGTTCGCGTCCGGGCGGCAGATGCAGCGGGTGGCCGAGGGGCTACCCGAGGCTCTGCGGGCGCAGGTGCTCGTTCAGGGCAGCACGTCCAAGCGCGAACTGCTGCAGCGGCACAAGGCGCGCATCGATCAGGGACAGCGTTCCGTGCTGTTCGGGCTCGCGAGCCTCTCCGAAGGCGTCGACCTGCCGGGCGCCTATTGCACGCACCTGATCCTGGCGAAGCTGCCGTTCGCGGTGCCCGATGATCCGGTGGAGCAGGCCCGCCGCGAGTGGCTCGAAGGCCAGGGCCGCTCGGCCTTCCTCGAACGCGCGGTGCCGGAGGTCGGCATCCGGCTGGCGCAGGCCGTGGGCCGGCTGCTGCGGGCGCCCGATGATCGCGGCATCGTCACCGTGCTGGATCCGCGCCTGGGCAGCACGGCCTGGGGACGACGGCTGCTTGCGGGGTTGCCGCCGTTTCGGCTGGTGAGGGGCAGGGCGTCGGAGCTGGAGCGCAAGGCTGCCTGACGCGGGCGGCGGGGCGTTGGCCGGCGTGCCGCGCGCCAGAGGCCTTGAGACGCGTCGGCACCGCGGGAGCATGGGGCTCCAGTGATCGCCCGGAGCCCACATGCATCTTTCGCCTCTTGACCCTTCTCCCGCTGCGTCGTCGCGCGGCGACTTGCCCCGCGCCGTGCCGGTACCGGCGGCCATCGCCGCCGGCAGCGTTGGCGCGTCGCCTGCACCGCTGGCCGCGGGCGCTGTGGCCGATGCCTGCCGCGCCGTGCTCGAGGGCTATGCAGCCGGCGCCAGCGCACTGGACGCTGCGATGCTGCAGCGGCTCGTGCGCCTCGGCGACGTGGTTCCGGAGATCCTCGCGGACGAAGCCCGCCTGACGATGGCGTTTGGCGCGCTGCGGCAAGTGCTGGCCGCATTCGACTGCGCCGAGCACCGCGATGCCGCGCGCCATCCGCAGCCGTCAGCGGCGCTGCAGGCGGTCTACCGGTTGCTGGGGCTGGCATGGCCCGGAGCTTGAGTGCGCCTGGCGGCGAGCAGTTGGCGCTGTTCGCCCGTGAGCGAACCTTGATCGGCATGCGGGTGCGCTGAAGCCTGTCTGCCTGGCGTCGCGAGGCCGCGCAATCACTCGGTGGACCGTTTGCGCCTTTTCTCGCGCCGAAGCTGGCGGCGTCGATCGGCTTCCTGCCGATCCATCTGTTCCCTCGTCAAAGCTTTTTCTACCGCGTGCCGCGTGCGCTGAACCAGCAGGACGGTCCAGCCGGTCATCAAGGTCACGAGGCCGACCGCAGGTTCGAGCCATTTGCCGTCGTCGGGGTGAATCCACCATAGAGCGAGCAAAGTCGCGCTGAGGGCGGAACCGATCAGGAGCGACACCACGGCGGCGTATTGCAAGCCGAGCGCGAAGGTGCCGCCCTCAAGGCTGCGGCTGCGGTGCTCCAGTAGGGCGATCCGCTGCCGGTCGAGCCACGATGGTGCCATCAGGCCCGAACTCACCCGCGCATACACGAGGAAGTCCCGCACCATCTTGCGCGTGGCCGCTGCATGGATGTCCTGCGGGCCATCGAACTGGCCCCAGATCAGACGGGGCTTGCTTCGCCGGACGTTCTCGGACTCGAACGGAAAGAAGAAAACCACCACATTGGCCGTCGAGGCCTGCGATACCGTCAGGGACGCCCCGGTTTCCACATCATTGGGATGGATGCCCGGCATCGGATGCGTGCCGAAGAAGAGCCGGATGGAGCGGTGGCTGTCGTCGCGCTCGACATAGATGTTCTCCCACCAGCGCGCCTCCTTGGCCGCCCCTGCCGCGCTCGCGAAGTGGCGTTGCAAACCATCGGCAGTGATATCCCAACTTACCCGGCGGAAGAACCAACGCTGACGGGCCTGGTGGTTCAGATGGCCCTGTTCGCAAGCGAGGGTGCTGCTCCAACGGCGCAGGGATTGCGCGTCGCCATTCTGCGCGCTGCTCGGTTCTGTGGTTGCCATGCGTTTCAAGATTCGTGTTTTCCGGATCGGCCGGCGGCGGGCTGACCGTCGCGGGCGCCCCCGAGGCACCCCTGCGGGGTAGTTCGGGAGAGGCAGCTATTTTGAGCTTGCTGCAAAGCAACGAGGCCGCGTCGGTCGTGCTCGGGTCCTGCCGCTGGCCCGGCAACTTTCCCTGCGGTGAGCAGGTGTCAGCTTTGCCGGGGCGGCCAGCCGCTCCACGAGCGGACGTGTCGGTATGCATGCCTGCATGGCACCTTCTCGGCGGTGGCGGCTTGCGATGGCGTCGAACACCCGCCAGGCTCTGGATCAATTGCGCGGCCGCAGGGCTTGAGTTTCTCGGCCCAGGATTGACGGCGCTGCGTAGGCGCCGATGCCGGGCAATCCTGGCCTTGATGCCGCGAGTCCGGTCCGTAAGGTGGTTCCGAAAGGAGCCCCTGCATGCCATCCGCCTTCACCACTGTTGCGCCGCGCAACGGATCCGCCTCGGCCCATCCGGGTTTTCCGGCGCCCTTCGATTCGAAGCTGTTCCCGACGACCTGCAGTGGCGGGTGCGAAGGGAACACCATGGCGAAAACGACATCGGTCGGCAAAGTGGTCCTCGCAGGTGGCGTGCCTGTACTGCCCAAGGAGGACGCGATGCAAGCGCGACAGCAAAGGAGGGGTGAAGGCCCGGGAGACCTTCGCTTCCAAGATCTCTTTGATCCCGGATGCGGTCTCCCCACCGCCTGCAACGGGGCGGCCGGCATCGACGGGGCGTCGATCCGCGGCCGAGGGAGGCCCTGAATGGCCGAGTACAAGCTGACCCCGCCGATGGTGCGGGGGGAAATCACCGCCCGCCGGCGCAGGGGCGGCCAGGGAAGCGCGGTAGACCGCGACGTCGAGTGGCTGCAGCAGCTGCAGCGCCTAGCGGCCTCGCTGCCCGGCGGCTACGTCAAGAAGATCGTATGGGACCGGGAGGACGGCTATCCCGAGCATTCCTGGGGCTTCATGCAATGGACCGTCCGGCCCTTCGTCCAGGGCTACGGCTGCGACGGGACCACCGACCGCAATGTGCATCTCGTGGCGCTGACGCTGTGCGGCATGCTGGGCATCGACTACCGGCGCTGCTACCGCGAGGCCTATGCGGACTGCGACGGCGCCTGGATCGAGGCGCTGCTCGACGACGCGGGCCTTGCCGAGGAAACCCGGCTGCCGGCCGAACCGTCGTTGGACGCCATCGTCCTGATGCTGTCCGACCTGGGGCAGATCAACAACCGTTCGCTGGTCTCCGTCCTCGCCGAAGCGCTGGAAGACCGCGGCTGGCCGGTGGCGCGCTACTGGGACCTCGAAGACGCTGCCAAGGCGCGCGTGCGCGCCGCGATCGCAGAGGGCTTCAGGGGGTGAGGGCGGCAGCGCCGCTCGGCGGGGTGTCCTCGAAGGTCTGGTGCTGGGCGCCGCTCAACCGCAGCCGGCCGGCGTTGGTGCATGACCGCATGCGCAGGCGCAGCGCGAGATTGTTGCCGCGGCCCAACTGGTGGTGCAGCCAGCCCACGCAATGCGCATCCTCGGTTTCGTGGCAGGCCATGACGCGCAGCGGCGCTCCGGGTTCGGGGAGCGCGCCGGGCGTGGCGATGGTCGAGGCCAGCGCCGCATGCTTGGCCTCGCAGTAGCCGTTCGGGATGTCGTGTGGATCGACGTCCACGCGCCAGGGGCACTTGCGGCATTGGACCGTCCGCTTCAGCTTCCACTCGTCGGTCATCGCGCGCTTTCCTGACGGGCTTGCGCCTGCGGGGCAGCGGCGGCCAGGTCGACGGCGGTCGGAGTGCCGTAGTCGAAGCAGCCGCCGCGGGCGTCAATCACCTCGTCGTCGTGTTCCATGTCCCAGGCGCAGTCGGGTTGTAGGCGAAGCGGTACAGGCCCGGCGAGCCATCGTCCAGGTGTCCTTCCACATGCAGCGCATCGCCCTGGATCGGGGTGTCGCAGTAGCCGCAGCGCAGGCCGGCGGCGGCCGGCCGCAGGGCGCGGAGGGTTTCGACGAGGTGGACATCGCACATGCCGCCATTGTGGGGCATCACGCCCGGTCCCCAGGGGCTGCGCACCCGCGGCAGGCGCCTTGAAGAGGCCGCGCGGCATGTGATTCTGTTCCCATGGAAACACAAGGCGCTCTCCCGATGGATCCGCTCTGCCGCGGCAACCCTGCCGCGAGCGCGCGACGTTTCCTCGGCCGCTGCCGGCCGGGTAGCGCCGCCGCACCAGCGGCACTGGCGGTCGGAGGCTGATCGTGCAGCAGATCGAACTGCCCGGCCTCGCGCCGGCCGTCGCGCAGGCACCGCTGCCAGGGATCGTCCCCCCGGCGGGCCGCTTCGGCATCGCGCTCGATCCGGTGATCGACCTGGCGCTGGCGGGCCAGGCGCCCGTGTACGTCGGCGTGAGCGGCGGCAAGGACAGCCAGGCCCTGGCCTACCGGGTGCAAGAGCACCTCGACGCCATCGGACACACCGGCGTGCGCGCGCTGATCCATGCAGACCTCGGGCGCATCGAATGGCGCGACTCCGCGCCGGTGTGCGAGCGGCTGGCCGAGCGGCTCGGCTGGAAACTGGTGACGGTGCGCCGGCAGGCCGGCGACATGGTGGATCGCTGGCTCTCGCGCTGGGCGGCCAACGTGGAGCGCTACCGCGCGCTGTCGTGCGTGAAGCTCATCATGCCGTGGAGTTCGGCGGCACAGAGGTTCTGTACATCCGAAATGAAAGGGGCCGTTCTCTCGCGGGCCATGCGCGCGCGCCATCCCGTGGGGCCGGTGGTGTCGGCTGTGGGCCTGCGCTGGGAAGAGAGCGCGGCGCGGGCGCGCCAGCCGGTGGCCAAGCCCGATGCCCGCCTGACGCGCGCCCGCGGCGCCGGGCTTTCCTGGCACGCGATCCTCCACTGGCCGCGCCAGGACGTGCTGGACTACATCGCCCGGCGCGGCGGGGTGCTGCACGAGGCGTATCGCATCTACGGCAGCACCCGCGTGTCCTGCGCCTTCTGCGTGCTGGCCTCGCGCGGCGACCTGCGGGCGGCGGCGGGCTGCGGCGACAACGCCGCCGTCTACCGGGAACTGGTGCGGCTGGAGGCGCTCAGCACGTTTTCCTTCCAGTCGGGCCAGTGGCTGGGCGACGTGGCACCGGAGCTGCTCGATCCCGCGCTGCGCGCCCGGCTCGCCGAGGCCAAGGAGCGGGCCGCGCAGCGGCAGGCCGCCGAGGCGGAGATTCCGGTGCACCTGCTCTACGTCGCCGGCTGGCCGGTGTGCATGCCGACCGCTGCGGAAGCCCAGCACCTTGCATGCGTGCGCCGGCGCGTCGCCGAGGCCGTGGGCCTCGAGGTGCAATGCACCGACGCGCAGGCCGTGATGGCACGGTACGGCGAACTCATGCGATGCAAGGCGCAGCGGTAGCCCGCGGCCCGCCGGGCAGCGCGCGCGGGCTTCATGCCGGTGTCAGTTCAGGTGTTGATGCACCAGCCGCGCGAATTCCGGACGAAGGGCGCGCTCGGTGGCGAGCGTCAGGGTATCGCGTCGCCCGCTGGGCCACAGCAGGTCGCCGCATGAGCCATCCAGCGTGAGGACGGCGCGGTCGAACACCTGCTTCGATGGATTGCCGCTGCCGATCACGCGCAAGCTGCTGACGCTGTTTCCCTCGATCCAGAGCCATTGGCTCTCTCCGCCGACGGGAAGGTCCGGGCCCGCCAGTTCGATCTCGGCCAGGCTGCCGTGCGCGGCATCGAGCAGCAGAAGGACGGTGTAGCGAAAAGGCATGGGCGCGAGGCGAGGGCGAGTGTGACAGCGGGCCTCCATTGTCCCCGACGCGCCGCAACCGGGCCCACAGTCGATCTCCGCGCTCGTCCAGGCGCCGGTCGCCGCCCTGGTGCCGAAACGACCCGGTTTTCGGGCGCATTGCGCATGGCGTGCGCAGGAGGCTTGCTGGATGCTGGAGAGCGGGCTCGCGCCAGCCGCGACGCAGGGGCCATTCACATTGCCCACGCATCGACGCCGAAGTTGACGCCGGGGCCGCGCATGTTGCCATGCAGTTGCCGGTGCGAGTCGATGGTGCTCGCCGGAACCACAGGAGGTCGAATATGACGGGGGAACCGGGGCAGGTTCGCCAGCCGCGCGGCGACGCGCGCCCACGAAAGACTGGACAGTACGCTGCGCGCAGGCTCTTGCAGTCCCGACAGAAAGTCCGTGAGGCCGAACTGCCGTATGGAGACATCGGTGAGCTGTTGCAGGGGCTGCGGCGGGATCAGGACATCAGCGCCCGCGCGATGGAGTTCTGCATGCTCACGGTGTGCCGCCTCGGCGAGGCATGCGATGCGGCGTGGGACGAATTCGACTTCGAAGCGCGCATCTGGACCATCCCCGCCGCAAGGAGCCGCAGCGGCAAGGCGCATCGTGTGCCTTTGAGCGATGGGGCCATCGCGGCTCTGGAGAAGGTCCGTGGACGGGACCCGACAAAGGTGTTTCCGGGGTTGGTCCGCAGAGCCGGCCATCATCGGGCCTTCAGGCGCGTGCTGGAGCGCCTGGGATGGCGGGCGGGTGTGGCACGCGACGGCCGGGCCGCGTTTCAGGCGTGGGCCAAACGGACGCAGCGTGCGCCGGAGACCGTGGGGCTCTGCCTGGGCCACGACGTGGTTCTCCAGCACGAGGCCGCCCTCCATCCCTACGCGGAGCGGTTCGAACGTTGCCGGCTGCTGATGCAGGAGTGGTCGCTATGGTGCGACGGCGTCCGGCCCCGCCCCCGGAGGCGGCGCGCGGCCCGATTGAACGGCCGAGGGTCCTCGGGTGCGGCGGCGTGACATGGGCGTCTTGACTGAAGGCTGGAAGTTGGATATCTTCGAGATATCCATCAAGGAGCCGCCATGCCTGCCCGTTCCATCGCCAACCAGATCGCCTTCCGCTACCGCTCGACCGATAGCGCCACTGGCGTCACGCGCGAAACGGCCAAGCGCCTGGCCGACTTCCTGGGCGTCGATGAGACCCAGGCCATCCACCGTGCGCTGCACGAGTTGGCTGTGCGGGTGCTGCCGCAGTACGAAGCCGACGATGGCCCGCTGACGGCGGCACAGGTACGGCAGATCAAGAAGCGCGCGCCGCAGAGCGAGAAGCGCTCGGTGCGGTCGAGCCTGTTCGGCGTGGAGACGGCATGATCCACCAGTGGTGGGGGGAGCCCACTGCTGGCGAGATCGTCTGGTGCCATTTCCCCGACGACGTCCATCCCCGCCCGAAGCCGCGCCCCGCGTTGATCCTGGCCGTCTTCGACGACGATGCGCCACAGTTCACCGTGCGGGTGGCCTATGGCACCAGCCAGCGCACGACGACGCTGCACCGTGGCGAGTTTTCCATCCTGCGCGACCGCAACCCCGCAGCCTATGCGGCGGCGGGCCTGAGCTACGACACCAAGTTCGACCTCAGGCAGGCGCTGGACTTGCCCTACAGCACCGAGTGGTTCTCCGTGCCCCCGGCCGCGCCGCACGGTCAGACACCCAAGCTCGGCGTGCTGCATCCCTCGCTCGTGCGTGCGGTCCAGGCGGCGCACAGCGCGGCGAGCGAATGAGCTGGCGGTCGACGGCGTGCGTGATCGCCAGCGCCGGCTGTGAGCACCTGCCTCATCCACCGCGAGTGCACGCGCGCCCTGGCGGGCAGGCGGCGAATCCCTGGGAGGCAGGCCACACATGAAACCTCGCAGTGGAGCGCGGGTCAGCATCGTCCCGGTATACCGTACCCCGCTGGGAGATGCCCTGTTGCCCGGCAGCAGTCTTGCTGTGCGCCAGCTTCGCAGTCGTTTCAGCGAGATGCTGCTGAAGCACCTGGCCGCCGGCGGCGCCTCGGACCTGGTAGCACTGGGCGAGGCCCTTGCTGCGTTCACGCCGGCCGACATCCTGGCCGAACCCGACTCCGACGATCTCGGCTGGAAGGCGCGCAGGCTGACGGAGTGGCAGGACGAGCAGAAGCCGCAGCTATTCGCCGCGCTGGAAAGCTTCTTTCTCGACGGAGGCCACGAGCAGCGTATAGGCGCTCAGCGCGTGTTCGTTCGCGGACTGCTGGATGCGGGCGTGAGGATCGAGGGCGTGGCAGCACTGGCGGATCTGATCGCCTACGCTGGCGAATGGCATGGGGCGTTCCTGCACGTCGTGGAACAGGGTCGCGAGCATGGCGTTCGCTTCCACGGTGAGTCCGTCGATGTCGAATTGCTGAATCGGGCAGCGCTGGCGGCTGGATTCACTGTGCTGCAAGCGCAACGGATCGCCGCGGACATCCAGTCCGACTCCCCGGGTGCGCAAGCGCCTCGCCGTCCCAAGCGCTGATTCGCGGAACTCAGCAAGAATAGAAAGAAGCCCCCTGCGAAGGGGGCGGACTCGCGCTGTTACAGCGCAGCGTCCTTGAGCTTCTTGAGCGCGCGGGCCTTGATCCGCACGGTGGCCGGCTTCGCGGCGAACACCTGTTCTTCCTTCGTGAAGGGATTGATGCCCTTGCGCTTGGGCTTGGCCGGCACCTTCTGCACGTCGATCTTGAGCAGGCCGGGCAGCACGAACGCGCCAGCGCCCTTCTTGTGGACCGAGCCGAGGACGGCGGACTCGAGCGCGGCCAGCACGGCCTTCACCGACTTGGGCTCGACGCCGGACTGGTCGGCGAGGTGCGCCACCAGGGCCGACTTCGTGAACGTTTCCTTGACCGGCTTGACGGTTGCGGTGTCCGCCTTCGCGGCGGGAGCGGGCTTTGCGGCCTTCTTCGCAGTTGCCATGGATCGCTTTCCAAATGTCGTTGTAGAGATAAGAGATAGAAGGGCTTTGGCCCTTCGCGCAATGCGCCCGCGAATTCTAGAGAAACGGCGCTGGTCGCCCCGATGGGCTGCAGAGGAAGCGCTGAATATCGACCTCGGTGCAGTTGCAGGAGGCACGGCCCGGGCCTTCCTTGAAGCCCGGATGCGCGGTGAAAGCATCGCCGCTTCACTTCAAGGAGAGCGACGATGAGGAACTACCTCGCCGCGACGGCCGCAGCCGTTGCCATGCGGCAGGCTTGCGAACGGCAGATCGCCATGGGCCGATCAATCACCGGCATCAACCTCGACGCGATCGTGACCCGGGCCGTCCGCGAGGCCGCCGCCAGCCTGCCTTGCCCGGACGAGGCCTTCGAACGCATGGCGCGGGCGGTCAGCGTGCAGGTCCAGTGCTAGACCAGCGAGGCGTTCGAGGAGGTGCTTCGGATGGCCGATCCCTCCCGCCCACTGAGCTACGAGTTGGCCCGCCACGGCGGCTGGTACGTCAGCGGTGTGCGCTATCCGGACGGGGCCTGCGCTTGCGTGAGCGGCAACCACCCGGACAGCAAATGGCGGATCGTGCGCGACAGCCAACGAGAAGGCTTGAATGCGCCGGGCAACAAGACCTACCGCACGCGCGACGAGGCGGCGCGGGCCGAGCAGGCGTTGACGATTGAAGCCTGGGTTGCGGCGGCACGCGCTTCCGCCTGACTGGCCTTTTTTCCTTGGTTCTGCGCCGCGTCGCCACGGGCTTGAGGACACGCGTGACGGCAGGAGCATGGACTGCAACCCAACCGATGCAGCCAGGAGAAACCATGTCCCTGCCCAAGCAACCCACCCTGCCGATCCGAAGGATCGTGCCGGGAAAGAACCCCCGCACGTACTTCGACCCGGACGAGATGGCCGAACTGGAGGATGGCATCCGTGCCGTCGGCGTGCTGGAGCCCATCGTCGTCAGGCCCATTCCCGGCACCGACCTGTTCGAGCTCATCGCCGGAGAACGCCGCTGGCGCGCCGCGAAGAACGTGTTCGGCGAGGACTACGAAGTGCCGATCACCGTGAAGGAGGTCAGCGACGCCGACGCCGAGGCGATGGCGGTGATCGAGAACCACCACCGCGCATCCATGTCCGTGGCCGACGAAGCCCACGCCGCGCGGCGCCAGTTGCAGCGCAACCGGGGCGACCGCGAGGAAACCGCCCGTGCGATGGGCTGGTCGGCGGACGTGCTGGATCGGCGGCTCGCGCTGCTGGCCTGCACGCCCGCCGTGCTCCAGGCGCTCACCGAGCGGCGCATCCTGATCGGCCACGCAGAACTGCTCTCGGGCATCCCGCCCGACAAGCAGGACACCGTGCTGGCCGGCGTCCTCGCGCAGAACGTGCCGGTCGCCGTGCTCAAGGCACAGCTCGGCCGCTACGCGCGCCGTCTGGCCGATGCGATCTTTGACACCGCGCAGTGCCAGTCCTGCCCGCACAACTCGGCACGTCAGGCGGGGCTGTTCGCGGAGTCGCTGGGCGAGGGCTACTGCCAGCACCCGAACCACTTCGAGGAATTGACGCTGCAGGCGGTCGAGGCCCGCGCGGAGACGCTGCGCGACGAGTATCCCGTGATCCGCATCGTCAAGGCAGGCGACGGCTTCGCGCCGCTGCCCGTCGCCGCGGACGGCGCCCTGGGCGTCGGCGCGCCGCAGTACCTGTCCTGCCAGGGGTGCCAGTCCTTCGGCTGCGCGGTGTCCGCGATGCCGGGCAGCTACGGCGAGGTCACACGTTCCCTGTGCTTCGACGCCGAGTGCAACAGCCAGAAGGTGGCGCTGTGGGCCAAGGCGCAACGCCACGCGCGGCAGGAGGAAGCGGAGCAGGCGACGAAAGGCACGGCATCCAGCGGGGGCAAGAACACGCCGAAGAAGTCGGCTGCGAAGCCCGCGAACCAGACGCCGCAGCGCGTCGTCAGCCACCGCAGCACCGAGTGGCGCAAGTGGGCCGCGCAGGCGCTGATGGCGCAACCGGTGCGCAACCAGCGCGTCCTGATCGCGCTGGCCCGCTACGGCCACACCGGGGACGTGCGGGTGATCGAGTACGGGGTGGCCATGCACAAGATCGCCGGGGGCTGGACCTGCGAATCCGGTTGGAGCCTCGGCCAGCACCTGACGCATGCCGACGAACTGGAGCCCAGGCATCTGGAGCGGCTGGTGCAGGCGGTCGCGGCCTCGGCGGCATTCGGCGTCAGCGAGCGCGATCTGCTGGCGCTGCTGAACTACCTGGAGGTGGACGAGGGCCGGTACTTCAAGTGGGACAAGACATTCCTCGACCTGTTCACGATGAGCGAACTGGAAAGCCTCGCGGGCGAGGTCGGCTTGAAGAAGGCGATGGGCTCGCGCTTCAAGGCGGCGCGCGAGGGCAGGAAGCCCGACTTCATTGCCGCTCTGCTCGGCGTGCCCGGCTTCGCCTACCAGGGCACGGTGCCCGCTGTGATGCGCTACCAGCGCCAGTCCGTGGTCCGCGTGCGCAGCGGGGAGGGCAACGACATGGCATCCCCCGCCAGCGCCGAAGCCAAACCCGAGGTCGCGGAACCCGCCTGAAAACCAGGCCCTGGCAGACCGCCTGCCGGGGCCTAGCATGGACTCGGCATAGGCCCTTTCAAGGAGATTGTGATGACGATGTTCGAAGAGTTGTTCGCGCTGGCCAAGGGGAGGTCGCATGAACCAGCATCCAAGGGATGAGCCCAGCCCGGTGCGGCTGGTGTTCGAGCTGGCGCGGGTGGACAACCCCCGCCTCTACGACGAGCTTGTGCGGTTTCCGAAGGGGGCCAAGCGGGTCAACCGGCTTCGCGTACTTGCCTACGACGGGTTGCTGGCCCAGTACGGGGTGATTGTTTCACCCGGGAGCGAAAGGCCAACGGCAAGCCTCGATCTCGCGCAGGCGGTGCCACGGTCGGCCGCCATCACCAATGAAGTCTTTGGCCCTGCCGTGGGCGAGTGAGGTGAACATGTCAAGACGGAGGATTCGTTGCCATGAAGATGTGTCCGCGACCGATCTCGCGGAGATGGGCTTTTGCGAAAAGCGGGTGCTGCTCACCCACCAGCATGGAAAACGTTCGACGCTAGCGCAGCGCAAGGCCCAGGCACGGGGCATTGCGGCCCACGAGCGATATCTGGCGGAGGGCAGGATGGCGGACACCGACCGCCGATGCTTCGTGGCGTCATGTGTTTACGGGCCGAGCGCGCCGGAGACAGGATTGCTGCGGACCTACCGAGACGAGGTACTGCTACCCACGACGGGTCTTGACGGAGTCGTCGGGCACCACCCAAGTGCCTGCGTCCAAGTCGATATCTTCCCACCGCGCCTTGACAAGCTCGATGGTTCGCACGCAAGTGGCGAGCATGATCCGCAAGGCGAGGGCGTTCACGCGCCCTATCGCGTCGATATCTTGCAGGAGGGTGCGGAGCTCCGCTTCAGTCAGCATCAGCCTCTGACGGACGGGGGGCTTGGGTCCGAGGATCGCGCGCAACTCGATGCCGAACGTGGGATTCATATCGATGAGCCGCTTGCCTGTCGCGTGAGCAAAGAGCCGATTGCAGGTGCTCCTCAGCCTGCGGCTCATGGTCCAGGTGCGGCCAGAATCTTCGATCAAGCCGACAATGTCGGACGCCGTCACATCAGTCACGAGCATCGGGCCCAGCTTGGGAATGATGACCTGATCCAGATCGGCGTTTCGGGCTTCCTGGGTGCTTGCCGCCAGCGCCGCTACCACTTTCTGCCTGTAGTCGGCAGCCAGCTCGCGAACAGTCCAAGTCGTCCGGACCCGAAGCTTCTCGCGCTTCTTTTCTATGGCGGGGTCTCCGCCGCGATCGATCTCGACGCGCTTCTCGCGAGCCAGTTGCCTGGCCTGCGGCAAGCTGATGTCCGGGTAGTTTCCCAGCGTTAGCTCGCGGCCCCGTCCAGCAAAGCGATAGCGCAGCACCCATGTTGCTGTCCCTGCGGCAGACAGTGTGAAGGTCAGCCCATCTCCGTCGGTCTTCGCTACGGGCTCGCGGTTCCGCACCCAGTGCTGCAACTGCACTGGACTCAACAGATTTTTTCCTCTTCTGGACATCCAGACCCCCTTGGCGATAACGGCCGTCGAACCCGACATCGTGTCGGTCAGGCGGCCCCGAGAGCAAGGGCGCAGGCAGGCGGAATGTCAACTTCCTGGCTACGCAGCTAGCTACAAATTCTAGCTACAAACCTAGCTACAAACCTAGCTACAAACCAGAGCCAAGATGGCATGAGATCGCATGAGATTGAGTGAAAAAATCCTTTTTAGATCAACGGCTTAATCTAGTTTTCCGTGTGTCTGCATGTGATGTGTTGATGTTCCAATTGCCATTCCAGGTGGCGATCTTCATGGCCTGCATCTTAGGGGCTGAGCCTGCTAGCACCTTGTGTACGATGCCCGCGTGAACCCTAGCGCCCCATCCGCGATCGCGCCCCAGCCGCCCCAGCACTCGCCCGCGTCGCTGGCGCGGCGCCTGCGCCTGCAGCAGCTGTTGATCTTCGAGAAGGTGGTTCAGGCCGGCTCCATCCTGGCGGCCTCGCGCGAGCTGGCGCTGACGCAGCCGGCGCTCAGCAAGTCGATCCACGAGCTGGAGGCGCAGCTGGGCGGCCAGCTCTTCGTGCGCGGCAAGCGTGGCGTCGCGCTGACCGAGCTGGGCCGCCTGTTCGAACACCACGCCAAGACCTTGCTGGGCGAGCTGCGTTACCTGGCCGAGGACTTGAACGCGGCGCAGTCGGGCGCCGCCGGCCAGGTGGTGGTGGGCACGCTGATCACGGCTTCGGCGACGCTGCTGCCCGAGGCCATCACCCGGCTGCGCGCAGCGGCGCCCGATGTGGTGGTGACCATTCGGGTGGGCTCCAGCGCGCTGCTGTTTCCGGCACTGCTGCGCAGCGAGCTGGACGTCGTCGTCGGCGTGCTGCCGGACGCGCGCGACACCCTGCTGGCGGACGAGCACGCCACGCGCCTGATTCACGTGCCGCTGCACCAGGAAGCGCTGCGCGTCGTGGTCGGCAGCCAGCATCCGCTGGCACGCCGGCGCCGGATCGACGCGGCGCAGCTGCGCGACCTGGACTGGATCGTGCCGACGCAGGACTCCGTGGCGGGTCGTTCGGTGGGTGCGTTTTTCAGCCGCGTCGGGCTGGCGCTGCCGCGTCGGCGCGTCGAGTCGGTGTCGATCCTGACGAACCTGGAGCTGCTGATCAACAGCCACATGGTCGGGCTGATGCCGCAGTCGGCGGCCGACCGCTTTGCCCGCGCCGGCCTGCTGGCGCTGCTGCCGTTGTCGGGGCAGGGCGCGTTCGGCGCCGTGGGCTACACGGTGCGGGCCGATCGCCCGCCCTCGGCGGCAGCGCAGCGCTTTCTGCAGGCGCTGCGCGACGCCAGTCAGGGATTTGCGAGTCCCGGGTGAAGCGGCATATGTATTCCCATTGGCTATGGATGTTGCCGTCAAAATCATTGGTCAAGAATAGATTTGGCGCCTAGACTTCGGGCCATTGTCAATCGGAGTTCCCTTGTGAGTCCACGCTTTCCGTTGCCCGTCTCGCTCAAGGAAGTGCGCAACTACGTCGATGGCGAGTTCGTCGCCACCGGCAAGACCTTCAACAATGTCAGCCCCATCGACGGCAGCGTGCTGGCGCCGGTGCACGAGGCCGACGCGGCCCTGGTCGACCGCGCCGTGCGCGCCGCGCGCCGCGCGCTTGATGAGGGCCCCTGGGGCCGCTCGACGGTGGAAGAGCGCGCTGCCGCGCTGCACCGCGTGGCCGACATCATTGCCCGGCGTTTCGACGAATTCCTGCAGGCCGAAGTGGCCGACACCGGCCGCCCGGTCGAGCAGGCGCGCAAGCTGGACGTATACCGCGGCATCGCCAACTTCCGCACCTTTGCCGACCTGGGCAAGAGCGCGCACGGCGAGTTTTTCGAGACCCACCTGCCCGACGGCACCCAGCTCATCAACTACACCAAGCGCAAGCCGCTGGGCGTGGTGGCCAGCATCTCGCCCTGGAACCTGCCCATCCTCTCGCTCACCTGGAAGGCCGCGCCGGCGCTGATCTGCGGCAACACCATCATCTGCAAGCCGTCCGAGGAAACGCCCTCGTCGGCGGTGCTGATCGCCGAGGCCTTCCACGAGGCCGGCGTGCCGCCCGGCGTGTTCAACGTGGTACACGGCTTCGGCCCCGGCTCGGCCGGCGAGGCGCTGACCACCCACCCCGGCATCGACGCCGTCACCTTCACCGGCGAGTCGCGCACCGGCGCGGCCATCATGAAGGCGGTGGCCGACGGCGTGAAGGAAGTGTCCTTCGAGCTGGGCGGCAAGAACGCCGCCATCGTGTTTGCCGATTGCGACTTCGACGCCACCGTCGAGGGCCTGGCGCGCGCCCTGTTCACCAACACCGGCCAGGTCTGCCTGTGCCCCGAGCGCGTGTTCGTCGAGCGGCCGATCTTTGACAAGTTTGTCGCTGCGCTGAAAAAACACACCGAGTCGCTCACGATCGGCTGGCCCGACGACCCGAGCGTGGCCATGGGCTCGCTGATCTCGCGCGAGCACCGCGACAAGGTGCTGTCCTACTTCAAGCTGGCGGTGGAAGAGGGCGCCACCGTGGTCACCGGCGGCGGCGTGCCGCACTTCGGCGACGCGCGTGACAACGGCGCCTTCGTGCAGCCCACCATCTGGACCGGCCTGCCGGACAGCGCGCGCTGCGTGCGCGAGGAGGTGTTCGGCCCGGTCTGCCACATCGCGCCCTTCGACAGCGAAGAAGAAGTCGTGCGCCGCGCCAACGACAGCGACTACGGCCTGGCCGCCACGGTGTGGACCACCAACCTGTCGCGCACGCACCGCGTCGCGCCCCAGCTGCACGTGGGCATCGTCTGGGTCAACACCTGGTTCTCGCGCGATTTGCGCACACCCTTTGGCGGCACCAAGCTCTCGGGCATCGGGCGCGAGGGCGGGCGCTGGTCGCTCGACTTCTATTCCGAGACCACCAACATCTGCATCAAGGTATGAGCGCGCAAGCCGGCATCTCGAACCCAGGGAGCCGCGTCGCCGACGTCACGCGACCAATGCAAGCCGGCTCGCACGACTTGGTGCCAGGTCAATCCCGCAGTGACGACCCCACGAAAGTTGCACCAATCGTGCTGCCGCGCTGCCGCAATGCGAACGGGCAGCGCCATCACGACATCTGCCTTCATTGAAGCACGCAGTGAAACTTTGAGAACCCAATCGCCATGAACGACTCTACGAAAACCATCACCGAAGCGCAGGTTGCGCGCCTGGACGCCGCCGACCCACTGGCCGGCCGGCGCGAGCTGTTCGCGTTGCCCGAGGGGGTGATCTACCTCGACGGCAACTCGCTGGGCGCCTTGCCCAAGTCGGTGATGGGCCGCATGACGCGCGCCATCGAGCAGGAGTGGGGCGTCGGCCTGATCCGCTCCTGGAACGATGCCGACTGGTACCCGGCCCCGCAGCGCGTGGGCGGGCGCATTGCCACATTGATTGGCGCGCACGCCGATGAGGTGATCGTCGCCGACTCGACCTCGGTCAACCTGTTCAAGGTGCTGGTCGCTGCGCTGCGCATGCGGCCGGGGCGCAAGCGCATCGTCGGCGAGCGCGGCAACTTCCCGACCGACGTGTATGTGGCCAGCGGCGTGGCCGAGCTGATGAACGCCGAGTTGGTGACGGTCGAACCCGATGACGTGATGGCGGCGATCGACGAGAACACGGCCATCGTGTCGCTCACGCACACCAACTACAAGACCGGCCGTCTGTACGACATGGCCGCCATCACGCGCCGCGCGCACGCCGTCGGCGCCCTGGTGGTCTGGGATCTGTGCCACACGGCGGGCGCCATGCCCTGCGACCTGAATGGCTGCGACGCCGATTTCGCCGTCGGCTGTGGCTACAAGTACTTCAACGGTGGTCCGGGCGCGCCGGCCTTCGTGTTCGTGGCGCGGCGCCATCAGGCGCAGGTGCGCCAGCCGCTGACCGGCTGGCATGGCCATGCGCGGCCGTTCGAGTTCACGCACGACTACGCACCGGGGACGGGGATCGACCGCATGCTGGTCGGCACGGCGTCGCAACTCGGCTTGATTGCCCTGGAGCAGGCGCTGCAGGCCTTCGATGGCGTCGACATGCAGCAACTGCGGCGCAAGAGCGAGCAGATGACCGACTTGTTCATTCGCCTCGTCGAGCAGGAGCTGGCCCCCTACGGCTTCGGCCTGGCGTCGCCGCGCGATGCGGCGCAGCGCGGCAGTCAGGTGTCGCTGACGCACGCCGAAGGCTACGCCATCATGCAGGCGTTGATCGCGCGCGGCGTGATCGGCGACTTCCGCGCGCCCGAGATCCTGCGCTTCGGCTTCGCCGTGCTGTATGTCAGCTTCCGGGACGTCTGGAACGCCGTTGCCATCATCAAGGACGTGATGGCCACCGGCGCCTGGAAAGCACCCGAGTTCAGCGAGCGCAAGGCAGTGACCTGACACGGCTGCGAGTTCACTGCCAACCCTCAAGAGAGACAAGAGAAATGACATTCAACAAGATTCGCCGCGCCTTGCTGGCCCTGTGTGTCGGCGCGGCGGCGCTGGGAGTGGCCCACGCGCAGGGCAGCGAGGGCCTCAGTGGCCCGGTCCGACTGGTGGTCGGCTTTCCAGCCGGTGGTGCGGGTGACATCATCGCCCGGGTGGTGGCCGACAAGATCGCGGGGCCCTTGGGCGTGACGGTGATCGTCGAGAACAAGCCGGGTGCCGGCGGGCGCGTGGCCGCGGAACTGTTGAAAGCGGCCCCGGCGGACGGCCGCACGGTGTTGATCACGCCGCTGGCGCCGATCGTCATCGCCCCGCTGACCTTCCAGAAGCTGAACTACAAATCCGACACCGATTTCGTTCCGGTGGCGCAGCTGGTCAAGTTTCCGTTGTCGCTGGCGGTGGGCAAGGACAGCCCGAACACCAGCCTGAAGGATCTGGTGGCCTGGTTCAAGGCGCATCCGCAGCAGGCCTCCTTTGGCACATCGGCGGCCGGCAGCCAGCTGCATTTTCTGGGCCTGATGCTCGGACAGGCGGCGCACATTGACCTGGTTCACGTGCCCTATCAAGGGGGCACGCCACTGATCACGGATCTGATCGGCGGGCAGGTGCCCAGCGCCATCGATGCCTTCCCGCTCGAGTTTCACAAGGCAGGCAAGATCCGGCTGCTGGCGAGCTCGGGCGAGAGCCGTTCGCCACTGTTGCCCGATGTGCCGACGTTCAAGGAGCAGGGCTACCCGACCGTGGTCGGGGAGGCATGGTTTGGCGCTTTCATGAGCGCCAAGACCTCGCCGGCGCTGGTCCAGCGCGTGAGCGAGGCAATGGCCAGCGCAGTCCAGCAACCCGATGTGCGCCAGAAGCTCGCCGCCGCGGGGCTGGAAGCCACCGGTTTGAAAGCGCCTGAGTTTGCCAGGCTGGTGGCTGCCGATCAGGCGCGCTGGAAGCCCGTGATCGAAGTGTCGGGTTTCAAGGGCGATTGAAGCGCTTGCACCCGGGACGATCCCATTTGACGACAGGTGACACACCGTTTCGAGAGGCCTACACCATGACAGTCCCATCATCCGCACGCGCCTCGGTGGTGGCCGGCAAGGCCACCCCACGCGGGCGCTTTCCGCACATCAAGCGCGCCGGCGACTTCCTGTTCGTCTCCGGCACCAGCTCGCGCCGGCCCGACAACAGCTTTGCCGGCGTTCAGGTCGATGCCCTGGGCGTGACCAACCTGGACATCCGGGCGCAGACACGTGCCGTGATCGAGAACATCCGGGACATTCTCAGAAGCGAGGGTGCCGACCTCTCTGACCTGGTGGAGACACAGGTCTTTCTGGTCAGCATGAACGATTTTGGCGGCTACAACGAGGTCTGGGCCGAGTTCTTCGACTACGACGGCCCGACCCGCACCACGGTGGCGGTGCACCAGCTGCCGCACCCGCATCTGCTGATCGAGATCAAGGCGGTGGCCTACAAGCCTGTGCCGGCCTGATCCCTTCACCAATCCCTTTCACTCACGGAGACACGCCATGAACCCGAAGTACGGACTGCCGAAAAACCTGATGGGCTGGGTCGAGCAGAACCGCGCCAGCCTGAAGCCGCCGGTCAACAACGCGGCGATCTTTCCGGACGGCAACTACATCATCAACATGGTGGGCGGGGGCAACACGCGCACCGATTTCCACGACAACCCGACCGAGGAAATCTTCTACCAGATCAAGGGCACGGCCTACCTGAACATCTGGGACCGCGGCAAATTCGACCGCATCGACCTGAAGGAGGGCGACGTGTGGCTGATGGAGCCACACCTGCAGCACTCGCCGCAGCGCCCCGACCCGAACGGGCTGTGCTTTCTGGTCGAGCTCAAGCGCCCCCAGAGCGCGATCGACTCGCTCAACTGGTATTGCCCCAAATGCGCCGGCCTGGTGTGGGGCGCCAGCATGGAGCTGAAAGACCTGGTGGCCGATCTGCCGCGCACCTACGAAGTGTTCTACGCCCTCAGCGATGCCGAGCGCACCTGCAAGCAGTGCGGCACCGTGCATCCCGGTCGTGATTACGCGGCCTGGCACGCCATTCGGCGGGCCCACGCATGAGCGCGGCTCCTTCGATGATCGACATCCACGCCCACTTTCTGCCCCAGATCAGCCAGCAGGAAGCCGCTGCCGTGGAGCGCGAGCGCGCGCCCTGGCTGCGCATCGACGCCGGCGGCGAGACCGGCCAGATCATGGTCGGCGAGCGCGAGTTCCGCCCGGTCTACCGGGCGCTGTGGGATGCCGACTTTCGCGTCTCCGAACTCGATGCTCAGGGCATCGCCTTGCAGCTGGTGTGTGCCACGCCCATCATGTTCGGCTACGCCTGGGAGCCCGCGCGCGCGGCCGACTGGGCGGCGCGCATGAACGACAAGGCGGTGGCGTTTTGCGCCGGCCATCCGACGCGCCTCAAGGCCTTGGCACAGGTGCCGCTGCAGGACACGAGGCTGGCCTGCGCCGAGGCCAGGCGCGCCATGGCCGCGGGCTGCGTGGGCGTGCAGATCGGCAACCACGTGGGCGACAAGGACCTCGATCATCCCGACCTGGTGGACTTTCTGATTTACTGCGCCGAGAACCACATTCCGGTGCTGGTCCATCCCTGGGACATGATGGGCGGTGCCGGACGCATGAAGCAGTGGATGATGCCCTGGCTGGTGGCCATGGCCGCCGAAACGCAGCTGGGCATGATGTCGCTGATCCTGTCCGGCGCGCTGGAGCGCATTCCCGAGTCGCTGAAGATCTGCTTTGCCCACGGCGGCGGCAGCTTTGCCTACCTGCTGGGGCGCGCCGACAACGCCTGGAAGCACCGCGACATCGTGCGCAAGGACTGCCCGCGCCCGCCGTCCGAATACGCGCGGCGCCTGCACACCGATGGCATCGTGTTCGACCCGCGCGCGCTGCGCCTGCTGACCGAGGTGATGGGCGTGGGCAATGTGATGCTCGGCTCCGACTACCCCTTTCCGCTGGGCGAGCAGCAGGTGGGCGAGTTGGTTCGCGGGGCCGATTTCCTGGATGCATGTCAGCGTCAGGCCATCCTGAGTGACAATGCCCGCGCGTTTTTCCGCCTGAACGGGTGAGCACCCCACCCGGATCGCGTCTGGATCCTGGTCAAGGGTTTTCCATAATTTAGGCTTAAATAATCTATAAATAAACTACACACGACAACTAGGAGACACATCAATGAGACTTCTCACGCGCAACCTCATCGCCGCCGCCGCCTTGTCGCTGGCTGCGGGCTATGCCACGGCCGACGTCAAGGTTGGCTTCATGGCCACCATGTCGGGCAGCGCCGCCGCGCTGGGGCAGGACATGTATGACGGCTTCATGCTGGCGCTGGAACAAAACGGCGGCAAGCTGGGGGGCCAGAAGATTGACCTGGTCAAGGAAGACGACCAGCTCAAGCCCGACGTGGGCGTGCAGATCGTGCAGAAATTCATCGAGAAGGACAAGGTCGACATCGTCGCCGGCGTCACCTTCTCCAACGTCATGATGGCCATCGCCAAGCCGCTGGCTGATGCCGACATGACCTTTGTCGGCTCCAACGCCGGCCCGGCGCCGCTGGCCGGCAAGCAGTGCAACAAGGGCTTCTTCTTTGCCTCGTGGCAGAACGACGAGCAGGCCGAGGTCATGGGCGCGTACGCCAATGACAAGGGGTACAAGAAGGCCTATCTGCTGGCGCCCAACTACCAGTCGGGGCGCGACCAGATCGCCGGCTTCAAGCGCCTGTACAAGGGCAGCGTGGCGGGCGAGGTCTACACCCAGCTGAACCAGCCCGACTACTCGGCCGAGCTGGCGCAGTTGCAGGCCGCCAGCCCCGATGTGGTCTACGTGTTCTACCCCGGTGGCATGGGCGTCAACTTCATCAAGCAATACCGCCAGGCGGGCCTGCTGGGCAAGGTTCCGCTGGTGTCGGCCTCCACGGTCGATGGCACCACGCTGCCCGCGCTCAAGGACATCGCCCTGGGTGCGGTCACGGGCACCTTCTGGGGGCCGGACTTCAACAACCCCACCAGCAAGGCCTTCGTCGCCGCGTTCGAGAAGAAGTACAACCGCATTCCCTCGCAGTATGCGGCGCAAGCCTATGACTCGGCGCTGCTGATCGACAGCGCACTCAAGAAGACCGGTGGCAAGGTGGCGGACAAGCAGGCCTTGCGCAGCGCGCTGCGGGCGGCCGACTATGCGTCGCTGCGTGGGCCGTTCAAGTTCGACGTCAACGGCTTCCCGATCCAGGACTTCCACGTCTTCGAGGTGATCAAGGACAGCGCCGGCCGCGTCTCGCTCAAGACCATTGCCACCCCGTTGAAGGCGCACCGCGACGCCTACGTGGGCGAGTGCAAGCTCTGAGCGCGCGTAGTCTGCTGGCAGCTTGGCTCTCGAACGCCGCATGACCGATACGGCTCGACGTTTTCACATCGGGACCGTGGAGATCACGCTGGTGGTCGAAGCCTGCGGCCCCTTGCTGCGCCCGGCCGAGCTCTACCCCGAGGCCACGCCCGAGTGCATCGCGGCGCAGCGTGGGTGGCTTGAGCCGTCGCTGTACGACGCCGCAAGCGATCGGCTGGTGCTGGCCATGCAGGGCTTTGTGCTGCGCAGCGGCGGCAAGACCATCCTGGTCGACAGTTGCGTGGGGGATTGCAAGCAGCGCGTGCGGCCGGATTTTGACGGCATGCGCTGGCACTGGCTCGATCGGCTTGATGCCGCCGGCGTGGCGCCGCAGGACGTTGACATCGTGCTGTCCACCCACCTGCACGTGGATCACGTGGGTTGGCACACCCGGCTGGTCGATGGCCGCTGGGAGCCGACCTTTCCGCGCGCGCGCTACCTGTTCGTCGATGCGGAGTTCGCCTATTGGAATTCCGACGCGGGGCGCCAGGCGCTGGAGCGCACCGGGGACTATGTCGCCGACAGCGTACGCCCGGTGTTCGATGCTGGTCTGGCTGATCTGGTGTCACCCGACCACCGGATCGATGATGCCATCACGCTGGTTCACACTCCGGGCCACACGCCCGGCCATGTCTGCGTGGCGATAGACAGCCAGGGCGAGCATGCGCTGATCACCGGCGACGTGCTGCATCACCCGCTGCAATGCCGCTTTCCACTGTGGAGCACGCGCTTTTGCTTTGATGCCGAGCAGGCGCGCGCCACGCGTCTGGGCCTGCTGCAGCAGCATGCCCTGCGCCAGACCCTGCTGTTTCCGGCGCATTTCCCCGACCCGACGGCAGGGCGACTGCGCTGCGTGGACACACCGGATGGGCCCTGCTATGCCTACGATTTCGTCGCCCACGGACTGGCGGGGGCGGCATGACGCCTGAACTGCTGCTGATCCAGACGCTCAACGGCCTGCAGTTCGGCGTGCTGCTGTTTCTGATGGCCGCCGGCCTGACGCTGGTGTTCGGCATCATGAGCTTCGTCAACCTGGCGCACGGCGCGCTGTACATGTTCGGCGCGTACTTTGCCGCCATGGCGTGGAACGCCAGTGGCTCCTTTGCGCTCGCCGTGCTGGCGGGGTTTGGCGGGGTGTTCGTGCTGGGCGCGGTGATCGACCGCGTCGGTCTGTTCGCGCTGTACCGGCGCGATCACCTGGACCACGTGCTCGCCACCTTCGGCCTGGTGCTGTTCGCCAACGAGCTGGCGCGCATGATCTGGGGCGCCTCGCCGGTTTTCATGGAATTGCCTGACTCCCTGGCCGCCTCGGTCCCTTTGTTCGGCATCAATTACCCGGTGTACCGGGTCGTCATCATCGTCGTCGGCCTGGCGGTCGCCGCGGGGCTGTACCTGTTGATCGAGCGCACGCGCATCGGCATGCTGATTCGCGCCGGCGCCAGCAACCGCGCCATGGTGTCGGCGCTGGGCGTCAACATCGGCTGGCTGAACACCTTCATCTTCGCGCTGGGTGCCGGGCTGGCCGGACTGGCCGGCGCCATGGTCGGACCCATCATGTCGGTGCAGCCGGGCATGGGCGATCCGATCCTGATCACCACGCTGGTGGTCATCGTCATCGGGGGCATCGGCTCCATCCGCGGGGCTTTCCTGGGGGCGCTGGTGGTCGGTGTGGTCGATACCGTGGGCCGCACGCTGGTGCCCGGCCTGCTGCGGGGCGCGCTCGATCCCGAGGCCGCCAACACCCTGGGGCCGGCCCTGTCGTCGCTGGCCGTCTATGTGTTGATGGCGGTGGTGCTGGCGCTCAAGCCCGACGGCCTGTTTCCGGTCAAGAAGCGTTGAAGGGGCGATCCATCGTGTCCATGCCTTCCCGTTCAATGACCGCGGCCGAGCCCGTGCCGACGCTGCTGGGCGAGCCCAAGGCGCGCTGGCGCGTCGCGCTGACGGTGCTGCTGGCGGCGTTTTTTCTGCTCGTTCCGGTCTATGCGTGGCAGGCCGGCGACAGCTACGTGCTGATCCTGATCGGTCGCATCCTGGTGTTCGCGCTGGCTGGCGTGGGCCTGAACCTGGCCATGGGGTACGGCGGCATGGTCAGCTTCGGCCACGCGATGTACATGGGCATGGGGGCCTACGTGGTGGCCATTGCCTCGCACCATGGCCTGGACAGCGGGCTGGCGCATCTGCTGCTGGTGTTTGTGCTCACGGTGTTGATTGCCGTGCCCGTCGGCCTGGTGGCGCTGCGCACCCAGGGCATCGCCTTCATCATGATCACGCTGGCCTTCGCGCAGATGCTGTACTTCGTCACCGTGGGGCTGAAGCAGTATGGCGGCGATGAGGGCCTGAGCATTGCCCGGCTGTCGCACTTCGGCGCGCTGACGGGCAACAAGACCGCCCTGTACCTGGCGATGCTGGCGGCGCTGGGCGCGGCCCTGCTGCTGATGCACCGCGTCGTGGCCTCGCGCTTCGGGCTGGTGCTGCGGGCCACCATGATCAATGAAAGGCGGGTGCGAGCGGTCGGCACCGAGCCGCTGGGCTATCGACTGATGGCTTACGTGCTGTCGGCGCTGCTGTGCGCGCTGGCGGGCTATTTTCTGGCCAACCTGACCTCGTTTGCCTCGCCCGCCTACATGGCCTGGACGGTTTCGGGCGAATTGATCGTCATGGTGCTGCTGGGCGGCATGGGCACGGTGGTGGGGCCGGTGGTCGGCGCGCTGGCGTTCCTGCTGCTGGAGGAGGGGCTCAAGGGCCTGACCGATCACTGGATGGTCATCCTGGGCCCGATCATCGTGCTGATCGTGCTGTTCCTCAAGAACGGGCTCTGGGGCATCCTGTCCGATGCGCCGGCGGCTCGGGGAGGGCATTGAAATGGCGCAGCCACTGCTTTCGCTGCGCGGCGTGGTCAAGCGCTATGGCGCGCTGCTGGTCACCGACCATGTCGATCTGGATCTCGCCCAAGGCGAGGTGCACGCTGTCATCGGTCCCAACGGCGCCGGCAAGACCACGCTGATCAGCCAGATCGCCGGCGAGGTGCGCAGCGACGAGGGGCGCATCGAACTGGTCGGCCAGGACGTGAGCGACTGGAGCGTCAACGCCCGCGCGCGTGCCGGCTTGGGGCGTTCCTACCAGATCACTTCGGTGATTCCCGAATTCACGGTGCTCGAAAACGTGCTGCTGGCCGTGCAGTCGCAACGCGGTCACAACTATCGCTTCTGGCAACCGGTGACGCGCACCCCCCAGTTGGTGGCCGCCGCCGAGCACTGGATCGAACGCGTGCATCTGGGACCCGTGCGCTCGCGCACGGCGGGCCTGCTGTCCTACGGCCAGCAACGCCAGCTGGAGCTGGCCATGACGCTGGCCATCGAGCCCAAGGTGCTGCTGCTGGACGAGCCCATGGCCGGCCTGGGCCCGGCCGAGACGCAGGAGATGATCGAGTTGCTGCGGCAACTGGGCAGCCGCTATGCCATCTTGCTGGTCGAGCACGACATGCACGCGGTGTTTTCGCTGGCCACGGTGTGCAGCGTGCTGGTCTACGGCAAGGTGGTGTTCACCGGCACGGCCGCCGAGGTGCGCGACAGCGCCGAGGTGCGCGAGGCCTATCTGGGTGACGAGGAGATTCCCGCGTGAGTACCGCTGCGCTGCTGGAGGTCGAGGGCCTGAACGCCGGCTACGGCAAGAGCCAGGTGCTGTTCGGCATGACGCTGCGGGTGGACGCTGGCACCTGCTCGACGCTGTTGGGCCGCAACGGCATGGGCAAGACCACCACCATCAAGAGCATCATGGGCCTGATCGGGCCGACGGGTGGGGCCGTGCGCTGGTGCGGGCGCGATGTCCGGGGGCGGGCGCCGCACGCCATTGCCCGGCTGGGCCTGGGCCTGGTGCCCGAGGGGCGGCAGGTGTTTCCCAACCTGACGGTGCACGAAAACCTGGTGGCCACCGCGGTGCAACGCAAGACCGGCGCCGCGGCTTGGACGCTGGAGCGCGTGCACCAGCTGTTTCCGCGCCTGGCCGAGCGCGCGTCCAACTTCGGCAATCAGCTGTCGGGTGGCGAACAGCAGATGCTGGCCATTGGCCGCGCCCTCATGACCAATCCGCAGCTGCTGATCCTGGATGAGGCCACCGAAGGCCTGTCACCGCTGGTGCGCCAGGAAATCTGGTCAGCGCTGCGACAGATCAAGGCCCAGGGCATGGCCATCCTGATCGTCGACAAGAACCTGGGCCCGCTGCTGAGCCTGGCCGACCACCATCACGTCGTGGAAAAGGGCCAGGTGGTCTGGAGCGGCACGTCGGAGGCACTGCGCGCCGATCGGCTTGCGCTGCAGCGCTACCTGTCGGTGGGCGGGGGGCACTGAGCGCCGACTGCTCGGGGCGTGGCGGCGCCAGGGGCGTCAGACGGGTAGCGCACCAGGCCGTCCGCCGCAACGCGGGCAAAAGGCGTCGGCCTCGCGTCCTCGACATGGCCGTCCATGATGTGGCGTACCGTCTCGCCGGTGGCCAGCAGGTGGTCGGCGATGATGCGCCGGTGGCAGCGCCACCACAGGCTTTCGGCGCACATGACGGCGCAGCACTGGCGCTGGCCGGTTGCGCGCAGATGCGCCAACGCGGCGCCAAACGCCGGCTGCAGCGCCCAGTCGGCGTAGTGGTGGAAGCTCTCGTTGTCCCAGCCGCCGTTGACCTCGGGCGCCACACCGGGCTGGCGCCCGCGCCGCCCGCCCAGGTCGGCCATGTGTTCGTAGTCGATGCCCTGCGTGGCCAGCGCCGCCGGCAGGGTATCCAGGTTGAACTGCGGGTTGCTGCGCGAGCGCGGGAAGGCGCGCACGTCCACCAGCCGCTGCACGCCCGCGCCCAGCAGCACGGCGATGAAGTCGGGCAACCCCAGCGCGGCATGGCCGATGGTGAAGAAGGGCAGGCGGGCAGGGCGGGCGTCAGTCATCGAGCAGCGTCAGCACATGGCCCCGGTGCACGGCCACGTGGTCCGTCTTGTCGCTGCGGATCTCGTACTGCGGGTCGTCGGGCCGGGCGTGGTGCGTGTAGCCCTTCCAGTCGAAATCCCGCCGGTGCACCCGGATGATGCGGCCGGTGACGTGGCCGGCTTCGGAGTTCCAGCGGACGTGGTCGCCCACCTTGAAGGTCTGGGTCATGGTGCGTCTGTTCGCAGCGTGTTCAGCGGCATTGTGGGGCGAACCTGCAACGCTGACCGCAGCAGGGTCAAGCGGCCGCGCGCGGGGTGCGTCGCCAGGTAACAAACGCCAGCCGCATCCCATTGCCGGCCACCAACGGCTGGCGCGCCACGGCCTGCCATTCGGGGCCGATGGCGGGGGCGAAGGCGTCACCGTCGATGTCGGCGTCGATCTCGGTCACCACCAGTTCGTCGGCCAGGGGCAGGGCCTGGGCGTAGATCTGGGCGCCGCCGATCACCCAGACCTGCTCCGAATTCTCACATTGTTGTAGCGCCTCGCGCAGGCTGGATGCGCGCTGCGCGCCGATTTCATTCCAATCGCCCTGGCGCGTGACGACGAGGTTGCGGCGGCCGGGCAGGGGGCGAAAACGTGGCGGGAGGGATTCCCACGTCTTGCGGCCCATGATGACCGGGTGGCTGAGCGTGGTGCGCTTGAAGTGCGCCAGGTCTTCCGGCAGGTGCCAGGGCATGGTGCCGTCCTTGCCGATGACGCCGCCGCGCGCCTGGGCCCAGATCAGGCCGATGCGGGGCCGGCCGCTGCTCATCGCTGCAGCAGTTGCTGCGTGGCAGCGACGATCTGGCCGGCGCCGATGCGCGCCTCGTCTTCCAGCACCTGCGCGTAGCCGACCGGGATGCGCGGCGCGCCCAGGCGCGCCACCTTCGCGCCGGTGTGCTCGGCCACGGTGGCGGCGATCTCGGCGCCGAAGCCCGCCACCTGGATGGCCTCGTGTACCACCAGCAGGCGGCCGGTGCGGGCGGCGCTGGCCAGCACCGCGTCGCGGTCCCAGGGCCAGATGGTGCGCAGGTCGATCAGCTCGGCCTGTACGCCCTGCGCGGCGAGCTGCTCGGCCGCCTGCGCACAGGCCTGCACCTGGCGCGACCACGAGACGAGGGTGACGTCGCTGCCCGCGCGCACGGTATGGGCGCGCCCCAGCGGCACCACGGCACCGGGCGTCACGGGGCCGCTCTGGCCCCACAGCTCCTTGTGTTCCATGTAGATCACCGGGTCGCCCGATTCAAGCGCTGCCAGCAGCAGGCCGTGGTTGTCGGCGGCCGTGGCGGGGGTGACGACCACCAGACCCGGGATGTGGGCGAACCAAGCCTC
>WBZM01000494.1_pt1 | contig 54792 bp, 53 predicted proteins | sample 5204271 | NCBI WGS metagenome assembly WBZM01 (sample SAMN12344346, study PRJNA552823) | activated sludge metagenome | biome: Activated sludge suspended growth; feature: Nitrification reactor; material: Wastewater; isolation source: activated sludge from nitrification reactor of wastewater... | reverse complement strand
CACCATTCGTACACATTGCCGTGCATTTCGTACAAACCCCACGCGTTCGCCGGCAGCGACGCCACCGCCACCGTCTTCTGCCGATACAGCCCCTGCGCGCCGCCCGCGTAGGGGCGGTTCCCAGCGTAGTTGACCCGCTCCGGCGTCAGCTCGTCGCCAAACGAAAACGGCGTCGTCGTCCCCGCCCGGCACGCGTATTCCCACTCCGCTTCGCTCGGCAATCGCACCGCCAATCCCCCTACCCGACGCTCCAGTTCGCCGATGAAGCGCTGCACATCGTCCCACGACACCTGTTCGACCGGGTTGCGCGCATCGTCCTTGAAATGGCTCGGATTCTCCCCCATCACTGCCTGCCACAAGCCCTGCGTGCACGCCGTGTCGGCCAGCCAGTAACCCCGGCTCAGCGTCACTTCGTGCTGCGCCTCGTCGTCCCGCCGCTGCGGCTCGTCCGCCGGCGAACCCATCAGAAAACGCCCCGGTGCGATCCAGCGGAAGCGTTGCCTGCCGCCGCCGACCTCGATTTCGCTGAACAGGCCGCAGGCGTCGCGGCCGAGCGCGCGCGCCCAGCGCGGGCGCTCGATGGCGGCGACGGTGAGCGCCAGGTGCGGCGCGTGCAGCTCGACGCGCTCGACCTCGCGCGTCAGCACGGCAACGCGGTGCGGCAAGGCGCTGGCGGCGAGATAAACCGACGCGCCGCCGGCGGCCGGCGCCGACGCCGTCGGCAAGCGCCTGACGCGCACGAAAACGCCGCCGTCGACCAGCGTCAGATCGGTGTACGGACTGCCGGCCGGCGGCCAGCCGCCGACCTTCGCGTCGAGCGCTTCGAGACACAGCTCGGCGCCACGCTGGCGCAGCGTGCAAGCGATCGGCCGGCGCTCGGACGGCGGGTCGAGGAAGAACCGCACCTGTTCCGGACGCACCCCCGCCGGCAGTTCGACCGCCTCGCCACGCGCCACGCGCGCGCGCTGCGCGAGCGCCCAGAGCGCGGCCTGCACATCGTCGGCGGCGAACACCTCGGCGCTCTGGCGGTCGACATGCCGGCGGACGCATTGCTGTAGCGCGAGCGCTTGCGGCCGTTGCAGCGCGGTGCGCGCGAAAGCGTGCAGCCAGTCCTCGGTTTCCCGCCACACGTCGGCCGCAACCGCCTGCGGCGCCAGTCGCTTGCAGGCAAGGATCTCACGGCGGCGCACCGACTCGGGCAATCCCGCGTGGTGGGCGAGGATCAGGGCGACGGCGGCGCCTTGCACGTCCGGTGCCAGCCCGGCGAAGGTCTTCTCGTGACGCGTCAGCGCCGCCTTGCCGGCGAGTTGCACGCCCTGCGCGCCGGCGATGACATCCGGGTGTTGCCAAAGCATGGCTTCGGCCAGCACGTCGGCTTCACCGGCCGGCAGCAGATGGCGCAGCGCACGCAACAGCGGCGGTTCGACGAAGAGCGCCGGCGCGAGCAGGCCGAGCAGCCTGTCGACCGCCGCCGCGCTGCGCGCAGTCGCTGCCTGGGCCGACAGTGCATCGGCGGGCGGGCGGCGGAGCAGGCTGTGCCGGTCCCATTCGACGATTTCGACGCTGCGCTGCACGCTGCGCGGGTGCAGTGCAACGGGAACTGGACAGAGGACGAGCGCCGGACACGCGGCGCTGCGCAGGCGAGCGGCGAACCTTTTCCAGCCGAGCTGCGTTTCCGGGGCGTTGTCGAGCAAGCCGAGGTCGCTGAGGATGAGCAGGGGCGTCGTTGCCGCCGGCATCTGCCAGCGCTCGGTGGCACCGCGCAGCGGCCGGCGCACCAGCGGCTGCCGACCGGGTTCGCCGACCAGGATGCGGCGTTCGAGTCCGAGCGAGCCGTGCCGCTTCTCCAGCGCGCCGCAGAGCTGGTTGAAGTCGGCGTGGAACGTTTGCGTCCGCGAGGGGTAATCGACCAGGAGCGCGATACGCGAACTCCAGCCGTGGCGGCGCTGCCTCGGGATGCGGGGCAGCGCCTCGCCGCGCGTCAGGCGCTCGACCAGCCGCTGCAGATCGGGCTGCTGCGAGACCATGCTCTGGCCGAGCGCGCGCCGCAGGAAGGGCCACAGCCGGGACCAGCGCGTCAAGGCGGGGGCGGCGGGCAGGCGCACCGAGCCGGGCAGCGGAGAGCGGTCTTCGCTCAACGCCGGCCCTGCGGCCACCCAATCCGGCGCGCCGTCTGGCGCCGACTGCTCCGGCGACGGCTCGCTCTGTCGGTGTTCGGTGACGTGAAAGAAGCGCGCGGTCGGCAGCGCAGCCGGACGTTCGGGAAGTGGCGGTGGCCCGACGCTGGCCAGACCGAAGCCAACCGGCGTGACGAGCGCGTCGGCTGAGACAACGACGGCTTGCGGCGCGGCGCGACGCTCGTAGCCTAGGGCAACCGCCGCCAGCTCGAGCGCCTGCACGCCGTGTTCGGCGCGGATGCGCAGCAGATCGGCGCGGCTGACCGCGCTTCGCGTGTGCAGCGGCTTCATGCGCTGGCGGGCGGGTGCTTCCTGAGTGCGAAGGCGCTTACCTCCTCAAGCAGCGCCAACTGCTTGTCCTGATCTGCTGCGAGTGTGACGACGACGCGCAGCAGGTCGATGTACTCGGCGTAGCCCGGCCCCTGCACTCCCTGGTCTTCGGCGGCTTGCCGGTCGCGCCACAACTGCTCGGCCGCTTCGTCGTATACCTCTTTCCGGCAGCGATCCTTGAAGTGCAGCCGGCCACGCTCGATGAGCGCGGCGATGAACTCGTCCCTGGCTTTCGGCAATCGCAGGTTGAGAACCAGACAGCGGCGAAGGAACGCCGCCGGCAACTCACGTTCCTCGTTGGTGGTGATCACGACCAAAGGCGTCGGTGTACCCTCGGCGGCGCGCACCGGCTCATCGAGCCAGGGAACGGGGAAAGCGCCATTGCCCAGCGTTTCCAGCAAGCCATTCGGCAGGTCGGCCTCGGCCTTGTCGATCTCGTCGATCAGCAGAACGCAACCCTTGTCCGGCGTCCACCCGGCCGGCGCCTGCGGTCGCCCGGTCTGGCGACCACCGCGTTTGTGCTGCTCGCGCGCCGATGACCAGTCAAAAACCCACCACAAGGCGCCGGGGCTCAGATAGTTGCGCGGGTCGAGGCGCTCACGCACCTCCTCCGGGCTGTGATGACCGGCGCCCATCGCCTGCGCGTCGCCGAGCCGGGCAAGCGCGTCGAAGCGCCACTGCAGGTCCTGGCTTTCGCTGCGCGCATGCACGACCTCGGCGACGAAGAGCCGTTCGAGAACTTCCGCCGCTGCGCGCGCCAACTGGCTCTTGCCCGAGCCCGGCTCGCCGCGCACGAGCAGCGGCCGCTGCGCGGCCAGCGCGGCGCGCACCGCCGCGGCCGAGGTCTTGTCGAAACGGTGCACCGCCTCCGGCCATGAGCCACGTTGCGGCAAAGGGATTTCGTCGAGATGGATGTCGGGAATGCGCGAGACGTTCATGGCTTTCTGGCAAGTTGTTCGGGGATGGTCAGGAAGTTGCGCATGACCGTTCGGAAGTAGTCTTCGTCGCTGACCAACAGCGCGGGCGTACCGCCGTACGGCTGGAAGTAGATCACGCTGATGTCCGGCAGCTTGGCGAGCAGTCTGCGGTAGAACTCAGGCTGACAGAGCCGGCTTTCCTGGCCGCGCGCCACCGGGATGTAGTGGTGAAAGGTCTTGTGCCGGTGGCGAAAGCGCAGCTCGTTGTTCAAGGTTCTTAGGTCCTTCGCCGAGAGCAGCGGGCGCGACTCTTCGGGAAAGACTCGCATCCACACTTCGCGCAGCAACCGCTCGAGCGCAGCGTCGTCGTTCCAACCGCTGTCGTACTGCGGCTCGCTGATCAGCTCGTCGCCGACCACTTCGCTTGTGCCCGGTTGCGCACGCAGCCGGGGAGCAATCTGCCGGACGCGCGAACTGACGAGTTCAACGCCGAGTGCGGTCTCGACGACGATCTCGAAATTGAGCTGGCCGTCCGACAGCGCTTTGCGACTGGCCTGATCGAGCCACTCGCCGTCGACCGCCAGCAGGCTGAGCCAGGCGAGAACCGACTTGGCGGCATTCCAGGTGTTGGCGAACTCGGCTTGTTTCGCGTCGAGCGGCAGCAGCGCGTTCCGGGTTGCCGGGAACAGAAGATCTTCGATCGCGCGCTCGGGATCGCGGTCGCACAGGCACTTCGCCAAATCGTCACCAGGCGCGACTCGGGCATCGGCGATCTTGTTCTGCAATGCTTTGACGAGCTCGGCGCTGGAGGGGGCGGCGAGGGTCTTCTGGATCTCGGCGACAAGCTGCTGGCGGAAAGGGTCGGGCTTGCTGGCCGTTGACCCGGCGAGGATGCGGTCGAGCACAGCGGCGAAACCGCTTTCCAGATGCTCGTCTTCGCTGAGCGTGTTCATGTCGGCCAGGATGCCCTGCAATTCCTCCATCATCCCGCGAAACTCGCGGTAGTGGTCAAGCGCGGTCTGCGAGCGCGGCGTGTGTTCGTGACTGTCGAGCGCGCCGAGTCCGTTCCGCAGCTCGGCGATCTGCTGCTCCCAGTGCTGCAGGTAGCCGATTCCGTCCTTCGGTTTGTGGAACGATGTCCCGGCGAGAACGATCGGGCTTACCCGTTTGCGGAAGTGGCCGCGCGCGCAGATCTGGCACAACTCGTCCATGCAGTAGTCCGACTTGAAATACGCCTCGCTGAGCACCAGAACAATGTGCTCGGCGGCGCCGATCCTGTTCATGAACTGACTGATCGAATCGCCGTAGCGCATTTCCTTCCGGTCGTAGCGCAGTTCGATTCCGCGCGCGGCGCAAGCCTCGGCCAGCCTGGCGACCAGCGGCTTCTGCGCTTCCTCTTTCCACGCGTACGAAACATAGACGCTGACCATCGAAACCCTCCCCCGGATCTGTCGGCAAGTGCATGCGCGGGGTCCACCGGGCGGCGCCGGGCGGGCGGCAGCGCCGGCCGGGCGAGTTCGTGGGGAACCCGTTCACCGGGTCAAGTATCAGCGGTGGCCGCGCGCAAGTCAAACACGCGCCGCGCGGCGGGATCGGGCGCGCCGGAGACGGTGGACGCGGACACGGCGGGCGTGGCGGCGACGCCCGCCAGCGCCTCAGGGCGGCGGGCAGGTCTCGCGCTCGTCGCCGCTGGCCGCGCCGGGCGCTTCGAGCTTCAGTTCCTGAATTTTCCGGGTGATCGTGTTGCGGCCGATGCCGAGCGCCTGCGCGGCTTCGATGCGGCGGCCGCCGGTGCGCAGCAGCGCGCGGCTGATCAGGATGCCTTCGAAGGTCTGGATCAGCTTTTCGTGCACGTGACCGGCCTGCGCGGCGAGCAGGCGATCGACTTCGTCGGCGAGGGCGCCTTCCCAGTCGTTGGCGCGCGCGCCGGGGGCGACGGTCTCGCGCAGGTCGGGCGGCAGGTCGGCGAGTTCGACGAGTTGGCCGGGCGCCATCACGGTCAGCCAGTGGCAGAGGTTTTCGAGCTGGCGGACGTTGCCCGGGAAATCGAGCCCGCAGAGCTGGCGCAGGGTGACTTCGGAGAAGCGCTTGGCTTCGACGCCGAGTTCCTGCGCGCTTTTCTGCAGGAAATGGCGGGCGAGCAGCGGGATGTCTTCGCGCCTTTCGCGCAGGCTGGGCAGGCGGACGCGGATGACGTTCAGGCGATGGAAGAGGTCTTCGCGAAACAGTCCCTGGCGGACGCGTGCTTCGAGGTCCTGGTGCGTCGCGGCGATGATGCGGACGCGGGTTTTCAGCGGCGAGTGGCCGCCGACGCGGTAGTAGTGGCCGTCGGAGAGGACGCGCAGCAGGCGCGTCTGCAGTTCGGCCGGCATGTCGCCGATTTCGTCGAGGAAGAGCGTTCCGCCTTCGGCCTGTTCGAATCGCCCCTGGCGCTGCGTCGCGGCGCCGGTGAACGCGCCGCGTTCGTGGCCGAAGAGTTCGGATTCGAGCAGGTCGCGCGGAATCGCCGCGGTGTTGATCGCGATGAACGGCTTGTCGGCGCGTGAGCTGTGGCGATGCACGGCGCGCGCGACGAGTTCCTTGCCCGAACCCGATTCGCCGGTGATCAGGACGGTGGCGTTCGACTGGCTGAGTCGGCCGATGGCGCGAAAGACTTCCTGCATCGCCGGCGCCTGGCCGAGGATCTCGGGCGTCAGTCCGGCTTCGCTCTCCGCACCAATCTGGTGCATACTCTCGCCGATCGCGCGCCGTATCAGTTCGATCGCCTGATCGACATCGAAAGGTTTCGGCAGGTATTCGAAGGCGCCGCCCTGAAAAGCGGCGACCGCGCTGTCCAGATCGGAGTACGCGGTCATGATGATCACCGGCAGCGAGGGAAAGCGCTGGCGGAAGATCTGCAGCAGTTCGAGCCCCGACTGGCCGGGCATGCGGATGTCGGAAACAAGGACCTGCGGCGCGCCGCCGGCGTCGAGCTGGGCCAGCGCTTCACCCGCCGAGGCGAAGCTGCGGAAGGGGATCTTCTCGCGCGTGAGCGTTTTTTCGAGGACCCAGCGAATTGATTTGTCGTCGTCGACGATCCAGACGGGTTTCATGAATTCCTCAGGCAGCTTGACGATGGTCACTCTATTGACAAGCAAGAAGCCTGCCCGCTCACTGGATCAGGCCAGCGGCAGGCGGATCGTGAAGCGCGTGTGGCCCGGCCGGCTGCTGCAGTCTATCGTCCCCTGGTGCTGCTGGACGAAGCTCTGCGCCAGCGTCAGGCCGAGGCCGCTGCCGTCCGGGCGCCCGGAAACGAGCGGATAGAACATGCGTTCGCGGATGTCGTCGGGAATTCCCGGGCCGTTGTCCAGCACTTCGACGGCGATCGCCAGACGGTAGCGCCGCTTGGCCAGCGTGACCTGGCGCGCGACGCGCGTGCGCAGCGTGATCTGCCCGGGGGCGGGCGCTTCGCTCGCCGGCTGGCGGTCGATCGCCTGCGCGGCGTTGCGCACGATGTTGAGGAAGACCTGTATCAGTTGCTCGCGGTCGCCGACCAGGTCGGGCAGGCTGGTGTCGTAGTCGCGCTGCACGCGCAGCAGCGGAAACTCGGCGGTGAGCAGGCTGCGCACGCGTTCGAGGATTTCGTGGATATTCACCGGGCCCGGCTGCATCGGGCGATGCGGCGAGAGCAGGCGGCGCATCAGGTCCTGCAGGCGGTCGGCTTCCTTGATGATCACCTGCGTGTATTCGCGCAGCGCGGGATTGTTCAGTTCGTGTTCGAGCAACTGCGCGGCGCCACGGATGCCGCCGAGCGGGTTCTTGATTTCGTGTACCAGATTGCTGATCAGCTCGCGGTTGGCGTGTTGCTGTTCGGCCAGGCGCTCTTCGCGCGTCGCGCGCAGGTGCTGGTCGATCGGCCACAGTTCGACGAGCAGGCGAACGTCGGCGGCATCGACCGGGTTGACTGCGCAGTTGACCGGCAGCACGTCGCCGTCGGCCAGGCGCAGTTCGATGTTCTCGCCGGTATAGCCCCAGCCCTGACCCAGCACCTTGTCGAAGGCGCCGAGCAGCGCCGGCGGACACCCCATGAAAGCGGCCAGCGGCAGGTCGGCGAAGACCTTGCCGCTGATCCCGAGCAGGTTTTCGGCCGCCGGGTTGAGGTAGCGGATCGCCAGGCGCTCGTCGAGCAGGACGACGGCCGACGAGAGCAGGTCGAGTCCACCGAAGGCGCTGGCTGCCGGCTCAGTCATCGTGCGGCGGCGGGCGGCGGGCGCATTCAGCGCAGATTGGCGATCTCCTTGCGGATCGCTTCGATATTGCGCTCGTGCAGGGCGACCTTGTCCTTGTAGGCCTGCAGGCGCTCCTGCACCTTGGCGCCGTTGATCGCGCCGCCCTGCACGCGCTCGCTGGGGAGGACGACTTCCTGCTGCGCGGCGAGTTCCTTTTTCGCCTGCTCGGCGTTCTTCTGCTCGCCGGCGAGTTCGTTTTCGAGAATCCGCCGGCGGTCGCCGTCGCGCGACTTCTGCGTCTTGTCGTCGACCTTCGGGAAATCGGCCGGCGTTGCCGTTGCGGCCTTCGGCGCGCCCGGCTTGGCCGGCGCTTTCGGCGGCGGTGCGACGTTGATCGGTTCGAGAACGATCTTCCGACAGTTCTTGGTCGGAACGTTCGAGTAGAGAACCCGCCCGTCGACGTCGGCGCACTTGAAGATGTCCTGCGCGTCTGCCGGTGCTGCCGCCAGCCAGAGCAGGGCAGTCGAAAGACACAGGGCTTGCGGTTTCATCATCGTTCTCCTCGGTCGCCGCCGTCCGGCCAGTGCGCAGGTACCGGAATGCTGGCACGCGCACGCCGGCCGTCAAGTGTATTGGATCACGGCAGCCGATACAAACGCCGGAGAACGGCGCCCGGCAGACAAAAAAAAGACGGGCCGTAGCCCGTCTTTTCCCTTGCCCTGACGCCAGGCGCTCAGCAACTGTAGTACAGATCGAACTCGACCGGGTGCGTCGTCATCCGGATGCGGTTGACTTCGTCCATCTTCAGCTCGAGGTAGGCATCGACCCAGTCGTCCGAGAAGACGCCGCCGCGGGTGAGGAACTCGCGGTCCTTGTTGAGCGCGGCAAGCGCCTCTTCCAGGCTGGCGCAGACGGTCGGGATCTTGGCGTCCTCTTCCGGCGGCAGGTCGTAGAGGTTCTTGTCGGCCGGCTCGCCCGGATGAATCCGGTTCTGGATGCCGTCGAGACCCGCCATCAGCAGCGCCGCGAAGCACAGGTAGGGATTCGCCAAGGGGTCCGGGAAGCGCGTCTCGATCCGCCGCGCCTTGTCGGAAGCGACGTGCGGGACGCGGATCGAGGCCGAGCGGTTCTTCGCCGAATAGGCCAGCTTGACCGGCGCTTCGTAGTGCGGCACCAGACGCTTGTACGAGTTCGTTCCCGGGTTGGTGATCGCGTTCAAGGCCTTGGCGTGCTTGACGATACCGCCGATGTAGAAGAGCGCGAGTTCCGACAGGCCGGCGTAACCGTTGCCGGCGAACAGGTTCTTGCCGTCCTTCCAGATCGACTGATGCACGTGCATTCCCGAGCCGTTGTCGCCAACGATGGGCTTGGGCATGAAGGTCGCCGTCTTGCCGTACTGATGGGCGACGTTATGCACGACGTACTTCAGGATCTGCGTCCAGTCGGCCCGCTTGACCAGCGTGTTGAACAGCGTGCCGATTTCACACTGACCGGCGGTCGCCACTTCGTGGTGGTGCACTTCGACCGGGACGCCGATCTGTTCGAGCGTGAGGACCATCGCCGAGCGCAGGTCGTGCAGGCTGTCGACTGGCGGGACCGGGAAGTAGCCGCCCTTGATGCCGGGACGGTGGCCGGTGCCGCCCTCGCCTTCGCCCTTTTCGCCGTTCGTCCAGGCGGCTTCCTGCGAGTAGATCTTCAGGCTGCAGCCCGACATGTCGACGCTCCAGGCGACCGAATCGAAGATGAAGAACTCGGGTTCCGGGCCAAAGTACGCGGTGTCGCCGATGCCGCTCGACTTCAGATAGGCTTCGGCGCGTTTGGCGATCGAACGCGGGTCGCGATCGTAGCCGCGCCCGTCGGCCGGGTCGACGACATCGCAGGTAATGACCACCGTCGTTTCGTCGAAGAAGGGGTCGACGTAGGCGGTGCTCGGGTCCGGCATCAGTTGCATGTCGGAAGCCTGAATTCCTTTCCAGCCGGCGATCGACGATCCGTCAAAGGCGTGACCGTTCTCGAACTTGTCTTCGTTGAACGCGCTCACCGGAACGGTCACGTGCTGTTCCTTGCCGCGGGTATCGGTGAAGCGGAAGTCGACGAACTTCGCTTCGCTTTCCTTGACCATCTTGATCACGTCTTGCGGGCTTGCCATTGCAGAATCTCCAGAGCAGTTGCCGGGGTGCCGGCGAAAGTAGAAAAGGTAGCTTGCGCTCGGGTACTAGCAGAAAACATGCCAGTCCCTGCATTGCTGATCGAGCATTGTGCCACAAGGGCATCGCGCCAACCGGCTGTTTTTTACGCACCATGGCGGTGCATACGCGGGCAGCCACGCACCCTGGCGGTGCGCGGCGCGCCCCGCCTTCGTGCCGCCGGAAACGTCGGCCGGCAAGTGCTTTATACTGCTGTTTTTGCCTTCCAATCGACGGGGTACGCGCCGGGCACCATGGGAAAACTGACCGATCTGCTGCAACTGGCTCGCGCGCGCGGGCACGACCTTGGCCTCCCCTACGCCGGTGCGCTGACGCCGCAGGAAGCCTACGATGTCTGGCAACTGGCGCCCGGCGCCCGCCTGATCGATGTCCGCACGCACGCTGAATGGGATTGGGTCGGACGCATCCCGGGCGCCGTCGAAATCGAGTGGATGAGCTACCCCGACAATCGGCTGAACATTCACTTCCTTGCCCAGGTCGAACAGCAGGTGGATCGCGAGGCCTTGCTGATGTTCATCTGCCGCAGCGGCGTGCGCTCGCACCATGCGGCGGCGCTGGTCAGCGAGGCAAGGCAGCGCGAGTGCTACAACGTGCTGGAGGGCTTCGAGGGCAACAAGGACGCGCGCGGCCAGCGCGGCAAGGTCGGCGGCTGGCGCCACGCCGGCCTGCCCTGGCAGAGCTGAAGGCTCGGCCGCCGCCAGCGAATCGCCGCACCGGCGCCGGACAGCACTCGTCGCCGAGTTTCTTGCCCGGCGCAAACGCTCAGACTCTTTTTCGCTCCCGTTTCGGATCTCGCCCCCATGCAAACTGCGACCATCAGCTTCGACAAGTTCAACCCGTTGCAAGACGACGAGTGCCATGCGCGGATTCGTGCCGCGCGCGCGCGCCTCGCCGAGCAGGCTGTGCTGCTCTGCCACCACTATCAGCGCGCCGACGTCTACCAGTACGCCGACCTGACCGGCGACTCGCTCAAGCTGTCGCGCCTCGCCTCGCAGACCGACGCGCGCTACATCGTCTTCTGCGGCGTGCATTTCATGGCCGAGGTGGCCGACATCATGTCGCGCCCGGAGCAGTTGGCGATCCTGCCCGATCTGGCCGCCGGCTGCTCGATGGCCGACATGGCTAATCTGGCCAAGGTCGAACGTTGCTGGCGCGAACTCGGCGAGGTGCTCGAGGTCGAGCAGCAGGTGACGCCGGTGACCTACATCAATTCGGCGGCCGATCTGAAGGCCTTCTGCGGCGAGCGCGGCGGCATCGTCTGCACCTCGTCGAATGCGGGAAGCATTGCCGCCTGGGCCTTTGCGCAGCGCCCGAAGATCCTGTTCTTTCCCGATCAGCACCTGGGCCGGTGGACCGGCCACCAGATGGGGATTCCGCTCGACGAAATGGTCGTCTGGGACCCCGACCTCGAACTCGGCGGCCTGAGCGCCGAGCAGATTCGCCACGCCCGCCTGCTGCTCTGGAAGGGGCACTGCTCGGTGCATCAGATGTTTCAGCCGGCCCACATCCTGCGCTTCCGCAACGAACACCCGGACGGCCTGGTGATCTCGCATCCGGAATGCAGCTTCGAGGTCTGCCGGCAGTCGGACTTCGTCGGCTCGACCGAGCACATCGTGCGCACGATCAAGCAGGCGGCGCCGAATACGCGCTGGCTGGTCGGCACCGAGTTGAATCTGGTCAACCGGCTCGCCGAGGAGGTGCGCGCCGAGGGCAAGATCGTCCAGTTCATGGCGCCGACCGTCTGCATGTGCTCGACGATGCAGCGCATCGACCCGCAGCATCTGGCGTGGACGCTGGAGAACCTGGCCGACGGCAATGTCGTCAATCAGATCAGCGTCGCCGCGCACGAGCGCGCTGCCGCCAAGCTGGCGCTCGACCGCATGCTTGCCATCTCCTGATCGGTCTCGCCGGCCAACCACCGGCCACGCCGAAAGCGGTGAACTTTCCCGGCGAGCGATTGACCAAGAACTGCCCGGCGCGTGTCGCCGTCGGCGTCGTTGCCCCAGCCAGACGATCGTAAAGCGTCCCGAACCGTCCGACCCATCGCATCCCAACCCACGAAGGAATAGCCCATGACCCGCACTGTCACCCTCGGCGGCAACGCCGTCCCCGTCGCCGGCGATTTTCCGCAGCCCGGCCAGGCCGCGCCAGCCTTCTCGCTCGTCGGCCGCACGCTGGCCGCGACGACGCTCGCCGACTTCGCCGGCAAGCGCAAGATCCTGAACATCTTCCCGAGCATCGACACGCCGACCTGCGCCACTTCGGTGCGCAAGTTCAACCAGGCGGCGAGCAGCCTGGCGAACACCGTCGTGCTCTGCATTTCGGCCGACCTGCCTTTCGCCCAGGGACGTTTCTGCGCGGCCGAAGGTCTGGAAAACGTGCACACGCTGTCGACGCTGCGCGGGCGTGAGTTTCTGCGCGACTACGGCGTCGAACTGGCCGACGGACCGCTCGCCGGGCTGGCGGCACGCGCCGTCGTCGTCCTCGACGAAACCGACCGCGTGCTGCACAGCCAACTGGTCGGCGAGATCAAGGACGAACCCGATTACGACGCGGCGCTGCGCGCGCTCGCCTGAGCGCCGGGCACGAACCGCTGGCCGCCGCGCCGGCGGTTACCGCCCGCCGCCGCGCTGAAGCCCGGCGGCCGACTCAGCGGCGGCGCTGGCGCGCCTGTTCGAGATGCCGGCAGAGTTGCTCGGCGCCTTCGAGCAGACGCGGCGTGTGGCGCTGAATCAGGTCGGGCGGAACGAAGAACAGGTTGTCGCGCTGCACCGCGGTGATGCGCGGCCATTTCTTCCAGTCGTCGAGCCATTCCGGGCGCGCCTCGCCCATGCCACTGGCGACGATCGCCTCCGGGTTGCTGGCGATCACCGCTTCGACCGTGACGCTCGCCGCCATCGCTTCCAGCGTGCCGAAAACGTTTTCGCCGCCGCACAGGTGAATGGCGTCCGAGATGATCTGACTGCGGCCGACGGTCATCAACGGCTGCTTCCAGATCTGGTAGAAGGTGCGCACACTTGCTTTGCCTGAATACTGCGTCCGCAGTGCGACAAGCCGCTGGCGGAAGCGCTGCGCGGTGACGCTCGCCACGCCCTGCGTGCCGGCAAGCGTGCCCAGACGCTCGATCTCGCTGGCCACGTCTTCGATGCGGTTCGGCTGCGAGACGTAGAGCGTGTAGCCTAGCCCGTGCAGCTTGTCGAGATTGGCCGTCGCGTTGCCCGACTGCCAGCCGACGACGAGGTCGGGCTTGAGCGCCGCCACAGCTTCCAGATCGAGCCGTGCATAGCTGCCAACGCGCGCGATCTTCTTCGCCGCTTCCGGGTAATTGCTGTAATCCACCGTACCGACGATCCGTTCGCCAGCGCCGGCGGCGAACAGCGTCTCGGTCAGGTGCGGCGCCAGACTGACGATACGCTGCGCCGGCTGCGCCAGCCTGACCGTCTGGCCGAGGTCGTCGCGCACACTGACTTCGGCGCCGGCAGCGGTCGCCGCTGCGCCGGCGAACAGCGCGAGTCCGCGCAGGACGATGCGGCACAGCCAGCGGCTGCGCGGTGTTGCTTTGCCGATCATGGGGTTCCTTGGGCAAGCGGTGAAGACGATCGTGGCCGACGAGTGCGCACCGGACGGGCCGCCGGCCAGGGCCGGAACGCCCGATCAGCGACGCGCCGACGGATTTTAGCGCGCCGCAGCGGCCGGCGCCGGAACGAAGCGACCGCCGCGTGCGAGAATGCGGCGTCCGGCGCTTGCGCCGATTCCCCGAAACGCCACTCCATGGCAACACCAAGCTCCCTGCCTGCCGGTACACCGGCGCTGATGGTTCAGGGCTGCACTTCCGACGCCGGCAAGAGCACGCTGGTTGCCGCGCTGTGCCGCATCCTGAAACGCCGCGGCGTGCGCGTCGCGCCGTTCAAGCCGCAGAACATGGCGCTCAATTCGGCGGTCACCGTCGACGGCGGCGAGATCGGCCGCGCCCAGGCGCTGCAGGCGCTCGCCGCCGGTCTGCCGCCGCATAGCGACTTCAACCCGGTGCTGCTCAAGCCGAACAGCGACCGGCAGGCGCAGGTGATCATCCACGGCAAGGCGCTCGACAGTCTGGACGCGATCGCCTACCACGAGTACAAGCCGCGCGCGCTCGCCGCGGTGCTCGAATCGTACCAGCGCTTGTGCGCGCAGTACGCCTGCGTGCTGATCGAGGGCGCGGGCAGCCCGGCCGAAATCAACCTGCGCGACCGCGACATCGCCAACATGGGCTTCGCCGAGGTCGTCGACTGCCCGGTGATCCTGATCGCCGACATCGATCGCGGCGGCGTCTTCGCGCATCTCGTCGGCACGCTGGAACTGCTCTCGCCCTCCGAACAGGCGCGCATCCGGGGATTTGTCATCAATCGTTTCCGCGGCGACATCCGCTTGCTCGAATCCGGGCTCGACTGGCTCGAGCAGCGCACCGGCAAGCCGGTGCTCGGCGTTCTGCCCTACCTGCACGGGCTCTACCTGGACGCCGAGGACGCGCTGCCGCGCGCCGAGACGGCCAAGGCGGCGGCCCGCCTGCAGGCGATCGCACCGGCCTTCCCGCGCATCGCCAACCACAACGACCTCGACCCGCTGCGCTTCCACCCGGCGGTCGATTTCCGCTTCGTCGGCCCGGGCGAGGCGCCGCCAGCCGCCGACCTGATCGTCCTCCCGGGATCGAAGGCGGTGCAGGCCGACCTCGCCTGGCTGCGCGCGAACGGCTGGGAAGCGGCGATCCGCCGCCACTTGCGCTACGCCGGCCGCTTGATCGCCATCTGCGGCGGCTACCAGATGCTCGGCCGTCACTTGCACGACCCGCTGGGAATCGAGGGCGAGCCGGGCAGCGCCGCCGGTCTGGGCCTGCTCGACTGCACGACGACGCTGGCCAGTGAGAAGCAACTGAAGAACGTCGTCGGAACGCTCAACCTGCCCGGCCGGCCGGCCGTCCGCGGCTACGAGATTCACATGGGTGTGACCACCGGTCCGGCGCTGGCGCGCCCGGCCGCGACGCTGGCCGGCGCAGCCGACGGCGCGCTTTCCGAAGACGGCCAGATCCTGGCCACCTACTGCCACGGATTGTTCGACGAACCGGCAGCGCTGGCCGCACTGCTGCGCTGGGCGGGCGCGCCGGCAGACGCCGCCCCCTTCGACGCCGCGGCACGCCGCGAAGCCGACCTCGACCGGCTGGCCGACGCCGTCGAGCAGGCGTTCCGATGGGAGAAGCTGGCCGGTCTGCTCCCCTGAGCGCTGGCGGATCGTTCGCTGCGGCAGGGCGAACGGCGCAACGACACCTGAGGCGGGGCAACCGAGCACGGCAGCGCGTAGGCAGATACCGAATCAAACCCGGAGGGAATGGTGCGCCGGATCTGGATTTGCTGCTCAGCGCCAGGCATCGGGCGCGACGAGTGCGAGGCTTGGCCAAGCTGAAGAGCGTGAGGCAGGACGACAGGTGGCTCGGGGCCAACGCCGGCGCCTCGTCGTTGCGGCGCGACCTTCGAAGGCTGCTTGGCCGCGCGTCGGCGGCCTCGCCTTTCAGCCTGCACGCAGGATTCCTGCCGCCCGGATGATGTCGCCGGCCCTTGCGCCGCAGGCAGTGGCGCGGCGAAGCATTCACCAGCCCTGAGCCGCGCCCACAGCCGGATGCGGCGAGGCCGGCGAGTCGCCGGCGTCCGGCAAGTCCTTGAGGACGAGCGGCAGTCCGGCAGCAACCAGCGTGACGCGCTGGCAGACTTGCGCGACGCGCTGATTGAGCCGGCCCTGCTCGTCGGCGAAGCAGCGGGCCAGCGGATGCAGCGGAACGATTCCCCAGCCGACCTCGTTCGAGACCAGCGTCACCCGCCCGGGCAGCCCGCGCAGGGCAGCGATCAAGGCGGCGGTGGCGCCGGTCAGCAGCGGGCAGTCGATCGCCTCGCCGGCTTCGGCCTGGATCGCCGCGCGGCCGGCGAAGAGCAGGTTGGAGAGCCAGAGCGTCAGGCAATCGACGATCAGGCAGACGTCATCCGCCGCCTGTGCGCGCAGGGCGGCCGGTAGTTCAAGCGGCGCCTCGACCAGCGCCCAGTCGGCCGGCCGCCGCGCGCGGTGAGTGGCGACGCGGCGCGCCATTTCGTCGTCGCGCGCTTCCGCGGTCGCGACATAGACGACGCGCAGGCCACTGCCCTGCGCTTCGCGTGCACGCTTTTCGGCCAGCGCACTCTTGCCCGAACGCGCACCGCCGATGATCAGTTCGTTCATTCGGGTCGTGCTCGCCGTCGACGGCCTTGACGGTGGCTCGCCGAACACCCAGGCCAGGTGATGCTGATTCGCAGGCGCGCCCGGGCGCACTCAGCGAGCATGACGCTGCACGCCAGCGGGCCCGGCGAGCAGCAGGAGGTCGGCGCCGCGCTGGGCAAACAGCCCGTTGGCGACGACGCCGGCGATCTGGTTGATCGTCACTTCAAGCCGCACCGGATCGGCGATCACCAAACCATGCACGTCGAGGATCAGATTACCGTTGTCGGTCAGGTCACCGGCGCGCAGCTTGGGCGTCCCGCCGAGCTTCGCCAGCTCGCGCGCGACGTGCGCACGCGCCATCGGAATCACTTCGACCGGCAAAGGGAAACTTCCGAGTACGGCAACGCGCTTCGAGGCATCGCAAACGCAGACGAAGGTGTCGGCCACTGCGGCGACGATCTTTTCGCGCGTCAGCGCGCCACCGCCGCCCTTGATCATGGCCAGGCCGGCGTCGATCTCGTCGGCGCCATCGACATAGATCGGCAGCGGCAGGTCGCGCTCGACGACCTCGTTCAGTTCGAGCACCGGGATCGCCTGCGCGACCAGGCGTGCGCGCGTCGCTTCCGAACTTGCCACCGCGCCACCCAGGCGATGGCGGATTGCGCCCAGCGCGTCGATGAAGAAGTTCGCCGTCGAACCGGTACCGACGCCGAGAATCGCGCCCGCCGGCAGATGTTCGGCGACATGGTCGCGTGCCGCCTCGGCAACCGCCCGCTTCAGTTCGTCCTGCGTCTTGCTCATGGCAAAGTCCCAAAGTCCCAAAAAAGTCCCAAAGCGCCGAAGGCCTTGTCCTGACAGCGCGCTCGCGCCGGATCGGCGACTGGCCAGCCAGACATCGCACTGCCGGCCGGCAGCCGAATCACGGCCGCTTGTCGACCACGCTGGCGGTGACGGCCGCCAGGCGCGCCAGGTCGCCGGCCATCACCTCGCGGTAGTTCTTGGCGGCAACCACCAGATAGTTGTTCGTTGCCGACGACTCGGACGATCCGAGCACGGCGCCGAGCACCTTCAGCGCAGCACTTCCGGCGGCTTCGGCCGACGACATGGCGATCGGTTCGACGCGCTCGGCAATTGCTCCGGGCAGCGCGAGCGGGCGCACGATGTCGAAGATCGCGCCGCCGCCGTCTTCGGTCATCAGGCGCATCTGGCCGCTGACCGAGGACACGATGCGCGGCTTGACGCTGGCGCTGATCTGGTAACCGCCTGCCGCCCAGCGGTCGGTTTCCTTGTCGAAAGCGGCGAAGTTCAGCGTCAGGTCAGCAATGACGACCGGCATCTTCAGGTAGTAGGCGAAGTTGCGCATGGTGAAGCCGCCGATCGCGCCAGTTCCCTGCGCGTAGACCGAGGTGACGCTGCCCGAGGCGGCAAGCGCTTTCGTTTCGGCGACGGCCTGCCGGTAGTCCGGGTTGTCGAGCAGCTTTTCCTGGGCAACGACTTCGTAGCCCTGCGCCGCCAGCCTGGCGCGCAGCGCCTGATGGAAACCGTTGGTCAGCGCGACCATCGTCTCCTGCTCGACGCCCTGCAGTTTAAGGTTGACCGACTGCGACACCGTCGCCTTGCCCATGAACTGCTTGGCCGTCGCGGTATCGCCGGTGTCGGTGATGAAATTCAGGCGCACCGTGCCAATCGCGATCTGTTTCGCGGCACCGGAATAGGTCTTCGAAACATGGCGCAGCAGCGCGCCGTCGTCGATCATTTGCCGGAAGACTTCGGCCGGCACGCTATCCTCCTTGAGGACGACAGGTTGCGGGCCGGAGCCGGGTGAATCGAACAGGCCGGCGTGTGCATGCAGCGCACTGCAGACGAGTATGCCGGCGACCAACCGGGGCCAGAGCGGGGAGCGGGGTTTCATGTCGGGGGACCCTTTCGTTGTTTTTGTGTGCTGCCTGTTGTTGGAAATGCGCCGACGGTGAACACCGGGCAGGCCGATCGTAGCATGATCGCCGGCAGGCCGTCGCCGGTCAGACTGTTGCAGATTGTTTCGCCGGTGGTGTTTGGCCGGCCCCGGCGCGGCGCTCGCTCGCCGCGAGCTTGGCTATACTAACGGGTCATGGCCAAGACCACCTCCCGTCGCACGGCGCTGCCGCCCGGCACGATTCTCCGCTTCTGCCTCGCGCTACTCGCCGTCGTTGCCGCGGCTGGGGCGGTGAGCGACGAGACGAGCGACCCCTTTGCCACCAGCAAGCTCGTTCCAGCGCGTCCGGGCTTTTCCGCGGGCAGCCCGGCAGACGGCAGCCAGCAGCCTTGTCCGCTACCCGCCGCCAACACGCGCTACGGCGCGCTCGAGGTGGTCGACCTGGCGCTGTGCCGCAATCCGGGAACGCGCGAGGTGTGGGCCAGCGCGCGCGTCGCGGCGGAACAGGTCGGCTTGGCGCAGGCCGATTTCCTGCCGGCGGTCGACGGCGGGCTGAGCATCGGACGGCAGACAAGCAATGGGCGCAACGTGTCGACGCGGGCTGCTTCACTCACGCTGTCCTGGTTGCTGTTCGACTTCGGCGCCCGCTCGGCCAAGCTCGAAGGCGCCCGCCAATTGCTTGCCGCCGCTGCGGCCTCGCTCGACTCGACCGTGCAAGGCGTCTTCTTCGCCGCGCTGCGGGCCTATTACGGCGCCCAGGCGGCGCGCGCCGCGCTCGCCGCAGCGCTCGAATCGGAAAGGGCGAGTCGCGCCAGCCTGTCGGCGGCGGAAGTGCGCTACCAGGTGGGCAGCGGCACACCGGCTGACCGCCTGCAGGCGCAGACCGCGTGGTCGCAGGCGACGCTCAACCGGATCAAGGCGGAAGGCGCCCTGCGCAACGCCTACGGCCGGCTGGCCAACGTCATGGGGCTGGACGCGCACACCAGCCTGACACTCGACGAGATCGCGCTGACCCCGCCGGCGTTGAGCTTTGAAAACGATGTCGCAGCGCTGATCGCCGAAGCGCGCCGCAATCGCCCGGACCTGCAGGCGGCGGAAGCCGAGCTGCGCGCCGCACAGGCAAACGTCGATTACGCGCGCGCGGCGGGCCGACCGACGATAGCTCTGCACGCCGGTCCGAGCTGGCAGGAGGTCGACGGCCTGAGCAGCCGTAGCACCACGCTTGGCCTGAGCTTGACGCTGCCGATCTTTACCGGTTATGCCTCGACTTACGGTGTGCGCAGCGCGCAGGCGAAAAGCGAGGTGCAGGCCGCCCGCCGTGAGGGAATCCGGCAGCAGGTGGCGCTCGACGTCTGGGAAGCGTATCAGGCGCTGGCCACCGCGACGCAGACCGTGCGCACGGCAGCCGATCTGCTGGCCAGCGCCGAACAATCCGAACGCGTCGCTGCCGGCCGCTACCAGGCCGGTGTCGGCAATATCCTCGACCTGCTCAATGCGCAAAGTGCGCTGGCCAACGCTCGCCTGCAGCGCATCCAGGCGATGCTCGACTGGCACGTTTCGCGCGCCGCGCTGGCGCACGCGATCGGCACGCTGGACCATCGCCTGCTCGCTGCGCAAAGCTCTGGAGCCTTTGACCGCCCATGAACCCCGCGCGTCGCAAATCGCTTTTCGTCGTCGGACTCGGCCTGCTCGCGGCCGGCGGCGCGTATTGGTACCAACAGAATGAAACGCAGTCGGCCGAGCAGCGCTACAAGCTGCAGGCGGTCGAAAAGGGCGACATCACGCAGACCGTTTCGGCCAACGGAACGCTCAACCCGGTCGTCCTGGTCAATGTCGGCACGCAGGTTTCGGGAACGGTAACCAAACTCTACGTCGACTTCAACGACGAGGTTCGCCAGGGTCAGGCCTTGCTCGAACTGGACGATTCGCTGCTCGCCGCGCAAGCCCGCCAGAGCGCGGCCAACGTGCACAACGTGAGCGCCGCGCTCGATCTGGCGCGCGCCAACGAAACGCGCATGAAGGCGCTCTTCGCGCAGGAATACGTGTCGCGGCAGGAGCTGGAACAGGCGGTGCAGGCGCGCCGCTCGGCCGAGGCGCAACTCGCGCAGGCGAAAGCGGCAGCCGACAAGGATCAGGTCAACCTGCGCTATACGACGATCCGCTCGCCGGTTTCCGGGGTCGTCGTCGACCGCGTCGTCGACCTCGGACAGACGGTCGCCGCCAGTCTGCAGACGCCGACGCTGATCAAGATCGCCCAGGATCTCTCGGAAATGCGCATCGATTCGAGTTTTGCCGAAGCCGACATCGGCAAGATCCGGGAAGGCCAGAAAGTGCGCTTCACCGTCGATGCCTTCCCCAATCGCAATTTCCAGGGCGAAGTGCAGCAGATCCGCCTGAATCCGACGATGCAGCAGAACGTCGTGACGTATAACGTGCGCGTTTCGCTGTCCAACCCCGAGCACATCCTGCTACCCGGTATGACCGCCTACGTCAGCATCGGGGTCGCCAAGCGCGATGGTGTGCTGCTCGTTCCGAACGCCGCGCTGCGTTTCAAGCCGGCCGAGGGAAGCATCCCGGGCGAGCGTCCGGGCAACGCGCCACCGCCCGCCGCGCGCGCGCCGGCTGACGGTGGCGGCGAGGCGAAAGGCAAAGGCAGGAAACGCGATACTGCCAGCGGCACGGTCTATGTCATCGAGCGCAATGAGCTGAAACCGGTCAGCGTGCAACTGGGAATCACCGACAATCGCAACACCGAGCTGGTCGGCGGCGAGCTGAAGGAAGGCGACCGGCTGGTCGTCGGCGAGAACCTGCCGACGACCAGCGGCAAGCCGAGCAGCGTCGGGATGAGGCTGTTCTGATGCCCGAGCCGGCCATCCGGGTGGTCGGGCTGGGCAAGTCCTACGCCACGGCAGCGGGTGACTTCCCGGCGCTGAAGGGGGTCGACCTGGCGATCGCCGCCGGCGAGTTCGTTGCCATCATGGGCCCTTCGGGCTCGGGCAAGTCGACCTTCATGAATCTGCTCGGCTGCCTCGACACGGCGAGCTGCGGCGACTATTTCCTGACCGGTCGCAACGTTGCCCGACTGACCGGCGACGAACTCGCTGCCGTGCGCAACCAGACGATCGGTTTCGTTTTCCAGGGCTTCAATCTGCTGCCGCGGATGAGCCTGGAAGACAACGTCGCCTTGCCGCTGGTCTACGCCGGCGCCGAGCGCGCCGCCCGGCGGGCCGCTGCCCGCCAGCAACTGGCGCGCGTCGGTCTGGCCGATTATGCCGCCTCGCTGCCCAGCCGGATCTCGGGCGGTCAGCAGCAACGCGTGGCAATCGCGCGCGCCCTGGTCAACTCACCGCGCCTGCTCCTGGCCGACGAACCCACCGGCAACCTGGACAGCCACACCAGCGAGGAGATCATGCGGATCTTCTGCGACCTCAACCGCGAAGGAATCACCGTCGTTCTCGTCACGCACGAGAACGACATCGCCGCTTTCGCCCAGCGTCAGGTACGCTTCCGCGACGGACTGATCGTCAGCGACGCGCCGACGCCACGCACCGCCGACGCCGCATGCTGAGCGCGATGCTTGGCGAAGCCTGGCATGCGATGGGCGCCAACCGCATGCGCACGGCGCTGACGATGCTCGGCATGGTGATCGGCGTCGGCTCGGTCGTGCTCATGATGGCCATCGGTCAGGGCGCGCAGTACGTCGTTGCGCAGACGATCAGCACGATGGGGAGCAATCTCTACATCGTGATTTCCGGCTCGACGAGCACCGGCGGCGTGCGCAGCGGCGGGGGTGGCGGTCCGACGCTGACCGTCGCCGACGCCGAGGCAATCGCCGCGCTCGACGGCGTGCTCAACGTCGCACCGGTGCATCAGGGGACGCAACAGATCGTCCATGGTCCGAACAACTGGAGCTCGACGGTGGTCGGAACGACGCCCCCTTACCTCGAGGCGCGCGCGTGGACGATCACCGACGGCTACCCCTTCGGCGAATCCGACGTGCGCTCGGCAACGCGCGTCGCGCTGATCGGACAGACCGCGGCGACCAACCTCTTCGGCGCCGAAGATCCGCTCGGCCAGACGATCCGCATCCGGCAGAGCCCGTTCCTGGTCATCGGCGTGCTCGGCAAGAAGGGTCAGAATCTGGATGGACGCGATCAGGACGACACCGTGATCATTCCGCTGACCACCGCCCAGCGCAAAGTGTTCGGCAATCCTTTCCCGGGCGCCGTGCGCCTGATCATGGTCCAGGCCAATTCGCCGGAAAGCATGCCGGCGGTCGAAACCAGTGTGACGGCGCTGCTGCGCCAGCGGCATCGGCTGCGCGACGGACAGGACAACGACTTCTTCCTGCGCAATCTGGCCGCCGCCGCCGACTCGGCAGCCGAAACGACGCGCGTCATGTCGGTCCTGCTCGGCGCGATCGCTTCGGTCTCGCTGCTCGTTGGCGGCATCGGCATCATGAACATCATGCTCGTCTCGGTCACCGAGCGAACGCGCGAGATCGGCATCCGGCTGGCGATCGGCGCGCGCCGCAAGGACATCCTCAGCCAGTTCCTGCTCGAAGCGCTGATGATTTCGGTCGCCGGCTGCCTGATCGGTCTCGTCCTCGGGCTGGGCGGCGCCCTGCTGGTCAATTCGCTGACCAACATGGCGATCGTCGTTTCCGGTGCAGCGGTCCTCGTCGCTTTCGGCGTGGCTGCCGGCATCGGAATCTTTTTCGGCTATTATCCGGCCCACCGCGCAGCCGCGCTCGACCCGATCGAAGCGCTGCGCCACCAATGAACCCCGGCCGCGCCCGAGCGCGCGCCAAATGAACGAGGTGCAAGCCATGCCCTGCTACTCACTCGGCGCACGTCGCCCGCAGATCGATCCGCAAAGCTGGATCGCCCCCAACGCCACGGTGATTGGCGATGTCCGCCTGGCGCGCAACGCGTCGATCTGGTGGAACGTCACTGCACGCGGCGACAATGACCCGATCAGCATCGGCGAAAACAGCAATATTCAGGATAATTGCGTGCTGCATACCGACGAAGGCGTGCCGATGACGATCGGCCGCAACGTCACCGTCGGGCATCTGGTGATGCTGCACGGTTGTACGGTCGGCGACGGATCGCTGATCGGCATCGGCTCGGTGCTGCTCAACCGCGTGGTCATTGGTCGCGGTTCGATCGTCGGCGCCAATACGCTGATCCCGGAAGGGAAGGAGTTTCCCGACCACTGCCTGATCGTCGGCTCGCCGGGCAAAATCGTGCGCCAGCTCGCGCCGGACGAAGTCGCCCGCCTGCAGCACAGCGCCGATCACTACGTCGCCAACTGGCAACGCTATCTGCGCGAATTGAGCGTCGCGAGCAACTGAGGCGCCTTGTCGGGCACGCTCAGGGGCGTGCCGATGGCGGGCGCTTCGACAACTCGACGTAGCGGCGCAGGTCGTCGTCGTATTTCTTGCGCACGCTTTCCCTGTCCTTCTTCTTCGATTCGATCACCGACTGCTGGGCGCTGATCTCGTAGTCGGCGTCACGCAGACCTTTGGCCACATCGGCCGGCAGTTGCCGCCCCTTGTAGAACTCGGCCTCGTCCTCGAAGCGCTTGCGCTTGCTACGGATGTCGACGATCCGTTCCTCGGCGGCCTGGATCGCGGCAACGAGGTCGCGGTCGGCGCGGCTGCGCATCGCTTCGATGTCCTTCTCGCTGCCATACGTGTTGAGCAGCGCCTGGTCCTTACGCTTCTGTTCGTTAGCCAGGCGCTCCTGTTCCTTGCGCCGCTGTTCCTCGGCCGCTCTCTGCGCCTTCTGCTCGACGGTCAGCGGCGCTTCGACGACGCGCGCCGTCGAGCCGGAATCGCCCAGTTCGCGATAGGCCCGCCCATAGCAGGCAGTCGGCAGAATGTCGCCGCACACCTGTCGGCCGGAGCCATCCGCGCAGCAGAAAATGCGCGGGCCTGCATCGCTCGTGCTGGCGAGGAGCATGCCGAGCAGCAGGAGGCAGCGTGCGCGTAGCGAAATGGTCATCTCAGGCAACGCCATACGTGCGCCGATAGCGCGCGACCGCGTCTTCGTTTGGCCGAAAGTCGGGACTCTGCCGAAGAAAACGCAGCAGGTCGTCGAGCGTCGCCACGGCAATCACCGGCATGCCGTAGAGCCGCTGCACTTCCTGCACGGCGGAGAGTTCGCCGCTGCCCCGTTCCATGCGGTCGAGTGCGATGACCACGCCTGCGGGCGTTGCGCCGGCGGCACGAATCAGTTCGACCGACTCACGCACCGATGTGCCGGCGCTGATCACATCGTCGACGATCAACACGCGGCCGGCCAGCGGCGCACCGACGATGCTGCCGCCTTCGCCATGATCCTTGGCTTCCTTGCGGTTGAACGAGAATGGCAGATCGCGCCCGCGCCGCGCCAGCTCGACCGCGAGTACAGCGACCAGCGGTATTCCCTTGTACGCCGGGCCAAAGAGCGCATCGACGTGAATTCCGCTCGCTTCGATTGCCTGGGCGTAAAATCCGGCAAGCTTGTCCAACGCCGCGCCGCGGTTGAACAGGCCGGCGTTGAAAAAATAGGGCGACAACCGCCCCGCCTTGGTCCTGAATTCGCCAAAGCGCAGCACCTGTTGCCTAACCGAAAACTCGATGAATTCCTGATGGAAGTCCATAAATCTTTTCTACACTCGATGCTGCCAAACATCCTGCGCTGCAATGTTACGCATCATTAGCTTAAACCTCAACGGCATTCGTTCTGCATGCCGCAAGGGCTTCCTGGCCTGGGCCGAGGACAGTGGAGCAGACCTTATCTGCTTGCAGGAACTGAAAGCACAGCCGGGCGACCTGGTCGGCCAGATAAAGCCTGTTGATGGAATGCACGCCTACTACCACTGCGCCACGAAGAAAGGATACAGCGGCGTTGGCCTCTGGTGCCGTGACAAACCAGACAAACTGTCCAATTTTCTCGGTGACGAAGAGTTCGACGGCGAAGGCCGTTACCTGCGCGCCGACTTCGGCCCGCTCTCGGTCGTGTCGCTCTATCAGCCTTCCGGTTCGAGCTCCGAAGCCCGCCAGGCCGCCAAGTACCGCTTCATGGCGCTGATCTACCCGCAACTCGTCGAACTCGCAGCGAGCGGGCGCGACGTGCTGATCTGCGGCGACTGGAACATTGCTCATCAGGAAATCGATCTCAGGAACTGGCGGAGCAACCGCAACAACTCCGGCTTCCTGCCCGAAGAACGCGCCTGGTTTGGCCGTCTGCTGAACGAAGCCGGCTGGCACGACGTCTACCGCGAACTCTATCCGGAAAAGGGGGCCGAGGGCTATACTTGGTGGTCGAATCGGGGGCAGGCGTGGGCGCGGAACGTCGGCTGGCGGATCGACTACCAACTGGCGACCCGCGGGATTGCCGCCACCGCCCGCCGGGCCGAGGTATTCAAGGAAATGCGCTTCAGTGACCACGCACCGCTGATCATCGATTACGCTTACCCGCCACTGCCGGCGGCCGCCGAGCCGCCGACAACCGGCTGACGAATGGCACGGGCCAGCCCGCAGCGTAAAGAATCTGAGGCATTCGCACGCGCCTCCCGTTTGCGCATTGATTCCCGCCGACGATTTCTATAATCTGAGCGCTGTACCGACGAATTCTGCCTTACACGCGAGCCTTGCACGCAGCCGTCCGTTCCAACCCTTCTCTCTACGAGGTCACCCATGTCCGAAGTTACTGAACTTTCCACCGCCAGCAAACAAAAGCTTGTCTCCGACATGAAGGTCGTGGTCGCCGATGCCGAGGAAATCCTGCGCGCCACTGCCGGCGTCGCCGGTGAGAAGATGGGCGACTTGCGCGAGCGCATCGGCGAACGGCTGCGCGATGCCAAGATCCGGCTGGCCGACGCGGAAGCTGCGCTGGTCGACCGCACCAAGGCAGCCGCCCGCGCCACCGACGACTACGTGCACGAGAACCCATGGCGCGCCGTCGGCATTGCGGCCGGCATCGGGCTGCTGCTCGGCGTGATCATCGGCCGCCGCTAGGCATCTGCCGGCGATGAGCAACGCTCCCGGCGATGCGCGCAGAGGTCTGCTTTCGGCCACCCGGAACGGCGTTGCGACACTGCTGTCGGCCGGGCGCACGCGCCTCGAACTTCTCGGCAATGAAATCCGCGAGGAGAAGCTGCGCGCCGTCCGTCTGCTGCTGCTTTCGCAGCTCGTCGCTTTCTGCCTGATGGTCGGCACGATCGTCGCGGTCGCTCTGTGCGTCATCGTCTTCTGGGACGACCGGGTGCTCGTCCTGGCTTCGTTCATTGGAGTCTTCTTCGTGCTCGGCGGCGCTGCCGCGCTGCTTCTTTGGCACAAGCTGCACCAACCGAGCACCATCTTCGCGGCAAGCATCGGCGAGCTCGACGAAGACTTGCGGCAGATCAACAGCGAAGGCCAAGGTGCGGCAGGAACGCATTGAGCTGCTGATCGAGCGCGGCCGCCTGCTCGAGCGGATCAGCATGCAGCGCGCGCAACTGGCGCGCGACGTAGAGCCGATCAGCGGCAGCCTGCAAATGGCCGACAGCATCGTCGCCGGGCTGCGCAACGCCACCGGCTATCTCAAGGAACACCCGCACGTGGTGGGGGCGACGGTCGCTGTTCTCGTCGTCCTCAGACCGCAGCGCGTCTGGCGCTGGAGCAAACGCGCCTTCTTCGCCTGGCGCACCTGGCACCTGCTGCGGCAGAAGATCGCGGCGCTCTGAAGCAGCCCGCCGCGATCGGCGGCGGCCTCCCATCGGGCAGCGTCAAGGTCGCCGCCCACCTGCCGCGCCGCGCGCACCGGCTGGCCGCGAGCCAGGCCTGACCGCCCCTGCCCCTGTTATCCAGCAGGGCACCCGGACGAACCCCAGACGCCAAGCGCGGCCAGCTGCCCAGCCGCGGCACTCGCCCAGCCCTGATTGGCGAGCGGGCTGGCAGGACTCGGGTGCAGCACGCGTCCGACGCGCACGCCGGTCGCGCTGAGCGCGGCGCGCGCGCGCGCTTCGGCAAACGCGCCAACGCCGATCACCCAGGCCGGCTGCAGGATCGCCGCCAGCGCCTGCAGATGCGCGTCACAGGCGGCGTGCAGCGGCTCGGCCTCACGCGCCGGAAGCTTGTCCGGCGTCAGGTTCCGCCCACCGTCGAAAAAGGCCAGCGGGCAATAGTTGGCCACGAAGTGCTCGGCAAAGAAAGCCTCGGGGCTGCCGAAGCGCTCGCGAAACAGCCCCCACAGGCGCCGCCCGCTGACTTCCGACCGCTGGCAGGCAAAGCCTTCGACCGGTCGCCTGGGGTTCTCGGCAAGGGGTTTGCCGACGCCCGTCTCGATCCCCAGCCAAGCGCGCACCGCGGCAACCTCGCCAAAAGGCACACCGGTTTGCACCATGCCGAAAGGTCCCGGGTTCATGCCGAGAAAGATCACGCGTTTACGGCTCGCCGCATAACGCCGCAGGTAGGTCTCGTGTGCCTGCCAGGCGTAGCTCAACGGATCGTAGACATGGCTGACCGGCGGCGCAAAGGACAATTGCGCGAGCCGCGCTGACAAGTCGCGGGCCGCTGCGCTCAGACTTTCAGCGATGGAGCAGCTTCGTTCCATGGGGCCACCTTGAACAGCAGAAGCATGCCCGGCGCGGCGAGCGTGAAGCACAGAATGAAGAAGCTGACCCAGCCCATCTCTTCGACGAGCGCGCCGGCGCTGGCGTTGATGAAGGTGCGCGGAACCGCCGCCAGGCTGGTGAACAGGGCAAACTGCGTCCCCGTGAACGCCGGGTTGGTCGCCCGCGCGATGAACGCGGTGAAGGCCGCCGTACCGAGGCCAACGCCCAGGTATTCGGCAGCGATCACGCTCGCCAGGGACGCCCGAGCGAAAACGTCGATCACCGGCTGCACGCCGCGCCAGGCGAGCCAGGCAAAACCGAGGATGGTAAACATCTGGACGAAACCGAACAGCCAGAGCGCACGGTTGATCCCCAGGCGAACCATCCACAGGCCGCCGAGCAGCCCACCGATGACCGCCGGCCAGAGGCCCGCGTGTTTGGCGATCACGCCGATGTCGGTCTTGCTGTAGCCGAGATCAAGATAGAACGGCGTGGAGAGCGCCGTCGCCAACGAATCGCCGAGTTTGTAGAGGAAGATGAAAGCGAGCACCAGCAAGGCGCCGAGCCAGCCCTTGCGCCCGATGAACTCCTGAAAGGGCTCGACTACCGCCTGGCGCAGCGTCTTCGGGGCGCCGGGTGCGGCCGGTTCGGGAACGACGAGAACCATCGCCATTCCCGGCAGCATGAAAGCGGCGGTGATCCAGAAAACCAGCGGCCACGGCAGCAAGTCGGCGAGGATCAGCGAGAGCGATCCGGGAACGAGCCCGGCGACCCGGTACGCGTTCACATGCACCGAGTTGCCCAGGCCGAGTTCCTGCTCGCTGAGAATCTCGCGCCGGAACGCGTCGAGCGCAATGTCCTGCGTCGCCGATAGGAAGGCCAGGATAACCGACAGCCAGATGACCGGCTGCAGATCGGCGCCCGGCGAGAATCCACCCAGCCAGCCGATCGCCAGCAGCAAACCGACTTGCGACAACAGCATCCAGCCGCGCCGCCGCCCCAACGGCAGGTGATAGCGATCGAGCAGCGGAGCCCAGACGAACTTCCAGGTGTAAGGAAACTGGATCAGCGCGAAGAAGCCAATCGTCTTCAGATCGACACCCTCGCTGCGCAACCAGGCGGGCAGCAGGTTGAGCACGAGGTAGAGCGGCAGACCCGAGCTGAAGCCGGTGAACACGCAGATGAGCATCTGCCGGGTGAACAGCAGGCGCAGCCAGTCCGGCATCAGACCGGGCGTCCGAGGCGGTAGAAGGCGAGACTGCCGTTCAGATTGGGGTCGTCAAAGACGGTGCGCCCAGACTCGTCGAGCGCCAGACGCTCACGAATCTCGATACCCAGACGGTGGCACAGGCGCTCGAAATCGACGATCGTGAAGAAGCGTACGTTCGGCGTATCGAACCAGTCGTACGGCAGGTCCTCGGAAACCGGCATGTGTCCTTGGGCGATCGCCTGGCGGTTGGCACGATAGGCGAAGTTCGGAAAGCTGACCACCGCTTCGGCGGCGACGCGCAGCATCTCGGTGAGAATTCGCTCGGTGGCGTGCATCGTCTGCAGCGCCTGCGAAATAATGACATGGTCGAACGACTGGTCCTCAAAACCGGACAGACCGCACTCGATGTCCATCTGGATGACGTCGACACCGTTGCGGATGCAGCCGAGAACGCTTTCACGATCGATTTCGACGCCGTAGCCGGCGACATCGCGCGTCTCGCCAAGGTAGCGCAGCAGCCGGCCGTCGCCGCAGCCGAGGTCGAGAACACGCTCGCCCGGCGGAATCCAGTTGGCGATGACGGCGAAGTCGAAGCGTTCCCGCTGCTCCGCCTTGAGCTTTCTCTCGTACTCGGTCATACGACAATGTTCTCCAGATAAGCGCGCACGAGTGCGTGGTAATGCGGGTCGTCGAGGAGAAACGAGTCGTGTCCGGCGTCGCACTCGATCTCCGCATAGACGACGTGCCGCCGGTTGTGCAGCAGGGCAAAGACGATTTCGCGCGAGCGCGCCGGCGCGAAGCGCCAGTCGGTGGAGAAACTGGCGACGAAGAAGCTCGCCTTGGCCGGCGCCAGCGCTGCCGCCAGATTGCCCTCGCAGGCAAAGGCGGGATCAAAGTAATCGAGCGCCTTGGTGGTCATCAGGTAGGTGTTGGCGTCGAAGTAGCTGGCGAACTTGTTGCCCTGGTAGCGCAGGTAGGACTCGATCTCGAAATCGACGTCGTAGCTGAACTTGTGCTCGCCGTGACGCAGTTGGCGGCCAAACTTCTCGGCCATCTGGCTATCCGAGAGGTATGTGATGTGGCCGACCATGCGCGCCAAGCGCAAACCGCGGCTGGGAACGACGCCATGCTCGGCGTAGTTGCCGCCATGGAAATCGGGATCGGAAGTGATCGCCTGGCGCGCCACTTCGTTGAAAGCGATGTTCTGCGCCGACAGCTTGGGCGCCGACGCAATGACCATTGCATGCCTGACGCGGTGCGGGAACTGCAGCGACCAGGCGAGCGCCTGCATGCCGCCGAGGCTGCCACCGATTACCGCCGCCCAGGTTTCGATCGCCAGATGATCGGCCAGTCTGGCCTGCGCGGCGACCCAGTCCTCGACGGTGACGAGCGGAAAGTCGGCACCGTAGCGCTTGCCGGTCTCCGGGTTGGCCGAGAGCGGGCCAGTCGAACCGTAGCAACCACCGAGATTGTTGACCCCGACGACGAAGAACTTGCGCGTGTCGAGCGGCTTGCCGGGACCGACGAGGTTGTCCCACCAGCCGACGTTCTCCGCATCGTCGGCGTAGATGCCGGCTACGTGGTGACTGCCGGAAAGGGCATGGCAAACGAGAACCGCGTTCGAACGTTCGGCGTTGAGCGTCCCGTAGGTTTCGTAAACGAGGTCGAAGCACGGCAGCCGGGCACCCGACTTGAGCGCCAGGGGCAGGCTGAAATGCGCTCGTTGCGGCGCTACGACACCGACTGATGACTCTGATGGCATTGCTGTGGAGGGGCGAGCAAAGACGGACAAGATCCAAGAAAAAAACCCAGTCGGCCAAGGCAGCGGACTGGGTTTTCCACCCGCTTTAGCCGTATTTGTAGGGCGCCCGCAAGCTGATCGTTCAAATCGGCGCCAAGGCCGCGGAAGTTACTCGCAGCCAGCGAAAAAGTCAATTCAGTGCGTTCAATTTCTCCAGTTGCTCGCGGATCCTGGCCGGTTCCTCGTAACGCAACATGCGCCGGACGATCGGCGCCAGCTCGCTGCAATTGCTCTGCATGATCCGCTGTTTGACCGACAGAATCTGTGCCGGGTGCATCGAAAACTGGCGCAGCCCCATGCCGAGCAACAAGCGCGTCAGGTTCGGGTCGCCAGCCAGTTCGCCGCAGATCGACACCGGAATGCTGACCTTCTCGGCGCTGGCGATGGTGTGCGCAATCAGCATCAGCACGGCGGGATGCAGCGGGTCGTAGAGGTGCGACACCTGCTCGTCGCTGCGGTCGATCGCCAGCGTATATTGGATCAGGTCGTTGGTGCCGATCGAGAGAAAATTCAGGCGGCGCAGAAAGAGGTTGACGGCCAGCGCCGCAGCCGGAATCTCGATCATCGCGCCGACCGCGATCGCTTCGTCAAAGCCCACGCGCTCGGCGCGCAAGCTGGCCTTGGCGCGCTCGATCGCGAGCAGCGTCTGGTCGATCTCATACGCCTGCGAGAGCATCGGGATGAGCAACTTGATCTTGCCGTACTTGGACGCACGCAAGATCGCGCGCAACTGCGTGTGAAACATCTTGGGCTCGGCGAGCGACAGGCGAATCGCGCGCAGGCCGAGTGCCGGGTTGCTCTGCATGCGGTCGCCCTGCACTTTCTCCGGGTGCAGATCCTTGTCGTAGCCGAGGTCGAAGGTGCGGATCGTCACCGGCCGTCCCGCCATTCCCTTGACCACCGTGCGGTAGGCTTCAAACTGCTCTTCCTCGGTCGGCATGTCGCCGCGATCGAGAAAGATGAACTCGGTACGGAACAGACCAATCCCCTCGGCGCCGCCGTCGAGCGCGTTGGCCACGTCGCCCGGCAGTTCGATGTTGGCGTGCAGATCGATGTCGACGCCGTCGAGCGTGGACGATAGCGCCGTTTTCAGCCGCCTGAGCTTGCTGCGCTCAAGTTCGATCTGACTCTTGCGCAAGCGATATTCGTCGAGCACGCGCGGATCGGGGTTGACGATCAACACCCCGCGCGTACCGTCGACGATGAGGACTTCATCGTCACGAATCAGTTGCCGTGCAATGAGCAGCCCGAGCACGGCCGGAATGCGCAGGCTGCGGGCGAGAATCGCCGTGTGCGAGGTGGCGCCGCCGACATCGGTGACGAAGGCGGCGAAGCGATGCTCCTTGTAAGCGATCACGTCGGCCGGCGACAGGTCGTGTGCAACGACGATCAGATTCTCTTCCTTGACGCCCTTGCCGGTGCGCAGGGCCATCCGACCGGGTTGACCGACGAGTTCCTTGATCACTCTTTCGACGACTTGGCGGACATCGTAGCTGCGTTCGCGCAGGTACTGGTCATCGAAGCGCTCGAACTGCGCGACGAGCGTCTCCATCTGCTGCACCAAGGCCCATTCGGCATTGCACCGCCGCTCGCGAATCAACTGCTTGGGCGTTTCGGCGAGTTCCGGATCGGCGAGGATCATCGTGTGCAGATCGATGAATGCGCCGAACTCGGCCGGCGTGTTCTGGACTCGCCCCTTGAGCGCGGCGAATTCCTCGCGCACGCGCGCTACCGCCGCATCGAAACGGGCAACCTCCTTGTCGATCAGGCGCGGCGCGATGACCAGGTGCGACACTTCGAGCGTTGCATGCGACATCAGGTGCGCCCGACCGATTGCGATTCCGCCGGAAACCGCCAGCCCATGCAGCGTAAAACTCATGATCGACTACTCCGCCTCGCCAAACCGAGCCGCGATCAGTTCAAGGATCGCGTCGTTAGCCGCCTGTTCGTCAGCGCCGTCGGTCTCGACGACGACCGTTGACCCCTTGCCGGCAGCCAACATCATCACCCCCATGATGCTCTTCGCGTTGATTCGCCGCGCCCCCTTCTCCATCCACACCTCGCTGCTGAAGCGGCCGGCCAGTTGAGTCAGCTTCGCCGAAGCGCGCGCGTGCAGACCGAGCTTGTTGATGATTGCGGTTTCCGCTCGTACCATCGAACACTCCTTTTCTTATCTTTCGTCATCCGGCCGGCAGCTTGACGACGCCATCCCGAGCGCCGCTGACGGCCTTCTGCAGCATGGTTTCCATCCCCTTCTCGCGGTAGGTGAGCGCGCGTAACAGCATCGGCAGGTTGACCCCGGAAACGCCTTCGACGTGCCCGGGTTCAAGCAGCTTCAGCGCCAGATTGGCAGGCGTGGCACCAAAAACGTCGGTCATCAGCAGAACGCCTTCTCCCCCATCGACCTCTTTCATCAACATGCGCGCCAAGGGCAGCACGTCGAGCGGGTCATCCTGTGCCGCGACGCCAAGCTGTGCGATCAGCGGCGGCCGCTTGTTGAGGACATGACAGACGTTCTGGATCAGGCTTTCGCCGAATGACCCATGCGTAATCAGTAGTATGCCAATCATCACTCCCACCCATCGCGATAGCCCGTCATTCTAAGTGATTCCCGTCTGCTCGGCAGCACTGCTGAGGCTGTCGGCAGATCAGCGGACGACGGCCAGTTCCGCCGGCGGGCCACCGACAAAACTGAGCCGTTGTTGCATGGCCGCACTGAGCTCAACGGCACCCCGGGAATCGACCCGCAGAACGTGCTCGACGGCAAGTCGCCGCGCCAGTTTCGGCCACTCAGAGCCGACAATGAAGAGCGGTTTCGAGGCGACATCGGACAAGGTGCCGGCGGCGGGGCGCGCGGTGATCAGCACGCAGAGCGCCTGTGTATGCATCACCGGCTCACCGCTACGGGGATCGAGCAGATGACTGTAGCGCCGGCCGTCGACCTCGAAGTAGCGCTGATAGTCACCCGAAGTCCCCACCGCCTCGCCATCGTCCAACGCGATCGTCGCCAGCGCACCCGGCCGCCGCGGATGCTGCAGGCCGACGCGCCAACGTTCGCCGTTCTTGCTGCCGAGCGCCAGCACGTTGCCGCCGATGTTGATCAGCGCATGCCGCACGCCGTGCGCCTTGAGGATCGCGGCCGCACGGTCGAGGGCAAAGCCCTTCAGGTAGCCGCCCAGATCGATCGCCAGCGCGCGCTTGCTGCTACTCGCCTGCTGACCACCCGCCCCACTCACGATCTCCAGGTCGGCAAGGCTAGGCCGCGCTGCCCGCCAGGCCGCCACGGCTGCCGGCGCGGGGAGTGCTACCGGCAGTTCGTCGGCGTGAAAGCCCCAAAGCTCGACCAGCCGCCCTATCCCCGGATCGAACAGCCAGTCGCCGGCTTGCGCCAGGCGCCGTGCGTCGGCCAGGACGGCAGCCATCTCCGGGCTGATCGGCTGGCGCTGCCCAGCGGCAAGCGCCGCGTTCAACGCGCTCAGTTCGGAGGGCTGCCACGCGTGGTAGACCCGATGCAGGCGATCGAATTCGCGCAGGACAGCCGCCGCCGCCGGGCGTGCTTCGGCCTCGCTCAGGCCGGCAATCAGGACTTCGACGCGCGTGCCAAAAACAAAGGCTTCCTGCTGCTGCAGCGGCGCCCGGCTGCACCCGACGAGTACGCCGCAAAAGACGACGATCAGCCAGGCGAGGGCGCCGCCGAGAGCGCCCGGGGCGCGCCTGCAGGGCGCGTGCGGCAGCCAGGCAGGCGGCGCTGCGGCGGCGCACTGGTGGATGGCTGATCGCGCTGGGCAATCACGGGTCGGCATCGGAGCGAACGATCGGGGCACTGTTTCGGTGAGAGTCATCGCCCAAGCAGCAAGCATGCCATGGCCGAGCAAACGATTGAAAGCCGGATACCTGGCGATCTGCCGCGCCAAGTAGATTGGCGCGAACGAGCCGACGGTGTAAAGATTTCCGACAGCCGGAAGCGCGAGGTAGCGAGCAAAGCGCGGGCCGTCGGCGCAGCGCCCAGCCGCGCACCTGCGCAACGAGTAGAATTCGCCTTTTTCCGGCGACGGAGAGCTGCGATGCAAGCACGGCTGCGCGAGATCCCCTACAACTATACTTCGCTTTCTGATCGGGAGATCGTCATTCGATTGCTCGGCAAGGACAAGTGGGACTTGCTCGAACAGTTGCGCGCCGAGCGCGTCACCGGTCGCTCGGCGCGTATGCTCTACGAAGTGTTGGGCGACATCTGGGCGGTACAGCGCAACCCCTATCTCGAAGACGACCTGCTGGCCAACCGCGAGCGGCGCTTGGCGCTGGTCGACGCCTTGCGCCACCGCTTGCGCGAGATCGAGAAGCGTCGCCAGGGCAACGACAAGGTAAGCGAACTCCTGCTCGCCGCCAGCGCGGCGGTTGATTCCTTCGCCGAACACTTCGGCAAGACGGCCGCGTTGCGCAATCGGGTCAGGCGAACGCTAAGCCGCCATACGCGGCGCGACAACATTGCTTTCGACGGACTGGCGCGCGTCAGCCACGTCACCGATGCGACCGACTGGCGGATCGAATACCCCTTCGTCGTTCTCTACCCCGACGATGAAGCGGAGGTCGCGCCGCTCGTGCGCGGATGCATCGAACTGGGTCTGACGATCATTCCGCGCGGCGGCGGTACCGGCTACACGGGCGGGGCGATTCCGCTGACGCCGCTCGCCGCCGTGATCAATACCGAGAAGCTGATCAACCTCGGCCCGGTCGAGGAAGTCGTGCTGCCCGGTTGCGCGCGCCCCTGGGCGACGATCAGAACCGGCGCCGGCGTCGTGACCGCGCGCGTAGCCGAGGCCGCTGCAAGCGCCGGACGCGTTTTCGCGGTCGACCCCACGTCGGCAGAAGCCTCGTGCATCGGCGGCAATATCGCGATGAACGCCGGCGGCAAGAAAGCGGTGCTCTGGGGTACGGCGCTTGACAACCTCGCCTGGTGGAAGATGGTCGACCCGAGCGGGCACGAAATGGAAGTCACCCGCCTTGATCACAACTTCGGCAGGATTCACGAACAGGCTATCGCGCGTTTCGAAATCCGGCGCTGGCGCAAGGATGGCAAGGCCTTGTACCGACCGCCCGAGATCCTGGCGATTCCCGGTCATACCTTCCGCAAGGCAGGCCTCGGCAAGGACGTGACCGACAAGTTTCTGGCCGGTTTGCCGGGTGTCCAGAAGGAGGGAACGGACGGCCTGATCGTCGCTGCGCGCTGGATCCTGCATCAGATGCCGGCGCATACGCGCACGGTCTGTCTGGAATTTTTCGGACAGGTGCGTGAAGCGGTGCCGGCCATCGTCGAGATCACCGACTACTTCAAGGCCGGCGCTCCGGGCCGGCTTGCCGGCGTCCAACTGGCCGGGCTGGAGCATCTCGACGAGCGCTATCTGCGCGCCATCGGCTACGCGACGAAAGCAAAGCGCCGGGCGGAGACGGCCGGACGACCGAAAATGGTGCTCATCGGCGATCTCGTCGCTAACGACGAGGATGCGGTCATGCAGGCGGCGTCGGCCGTGGTGCGCATGGGCAACCTGCGCGCTGCCGAAGGCTTCATCGCGGTCGATGCGGAAACGCGCCGGAAGTTCTGGCTCGATCGCTCGCGCACGGCGGCCATCTCGCGCCATACCAACGCCTTCAAGCTGAACGAGGACGTCGTCATCCCGCTGCCGCGTATGGGAGAGTACTGCGACGGGATCGAGCGCATCAACATCGAGCTTTCGTTGCGCAACAAGCTCGACCTGTGTGCCGCTCTGCGCCAGTTTCTGGCCGGCGACCTGCCGCTCAACCGGGGTGACGCCGACCTCGACAAGGAGGTGCTGATCGGCGACCGACGCACGGCAGCGCTCGAACTGCTGGCGAGCATGAGCCGGCGCTGGTCGTGGCTGCTGAGCCACCTGGATCTGCCGCTGAGCGAGGCCGAACCCCAATTTGCTTCGCTCGGCGTGCGCGCTGGGCCACTGCGCAACCGGGCCGAGCAGCCGACGCTCTTCCACCGCTTGCAGGATTATTCGGTGCGTGCGTCGTGGAAGAGCGAGCTCAAGGAACAACTGGCCGACATTTTCGACGGCCTGGTCTATCAGCCGGTGCTCCAGCGGATCGCGGCGATCCACCACGAGGTCCTGCGCCGGCGCCTTTTCGTTGCCTTGCACATGCACGCCGGCGACGGCAACGTGCACACCAACATTCCGGTGAACTCGGACGACTACCAGATGCTGCAAACCGCCTACGGCGTCGTCGAGCGCATCATGCGGCTGGCCAGCGCGCTCGACGGCGTGGTCTCCGGCGAGCACGGCATCGGCATCACGAAGCTCGAGTTCCTCAGCCACGAAGCGATCGAGGCCTTCCGCGCGTACAAGACGCAGGTCGATCCGCACGGTCACTTCAACCAGGGCAAGCTGCTGCCCGGCGCCGACCTGACGTCGGCTTACACACCGTCGTTTTCGCTCCTCGGTACCGAATCGCTGATCATGGAGCAATCGGAAATCGGCAACATTTCCGCCCTGGTCAAGGACTGCCTGCGCTGCGGCAAGTGCAAGCCGGTCTGCTCGACGCACGTTCCGCGGGCCAATCTGCTTTACTCGCCGCGTAACAAGATTCTTGCCACTTCGCTGCTGATCGAAGCCTTCCTCTACGAGGAGCAGACGCGGCGTGGCGTATCGCTGCGCCATTTCGAAGAGTTCGGCGATGTCGCCGATCACTGCACGATCTGCCACAAGTGCCTGACCCCTTGCCCGGTCGATATCGATTTCGGCAGCGTTTCGGTGCACATGCGCAACCTGCTGCGCGAGCAGGGGAAGAAACGCTTCGTTCCGGCGAAAGCCGCCGCGATGGCGTTTCTGACGATGAAGGACCCGGCGACGATCAGGCTGGTCCGCCGCCTGATGATCGGACTGGGTTACCGCATCCAGCGCCAGGCAAGCCGGCTGGCCCGGTCGCTGCATCTGGTCCAGCGTCAAACCCGCCAGCCCCCGTCGACGGTCGGTCCACCCGCCCTGCGCAGCCAGGTGATCCATTTCATCAACAAGCCGCTGCCCGGGCGACTGGTTGCGCGCACCGCACGCGCACTGCTCGATATCGAAGACGAGAAGACGGTCGCCGTCATCCGCGACCCACTGAAAGCAAGCGCGCCGGATTACGACGGCGAGGCGGTCTTCTATTTTCCCGGCTGCGGCTCCGAGCGCCTCTTCTCGCAGGTCGCCCTGGCCAGCCAGGCGATGCTCTATTCGATCGGCGTGCAGACCGTATTGCCGCCGGGCTATCTGTGTTGCGGCTACCCGCAAACGGCGGCCGGCGAGGCCAACCAGGGGCAGACGATCACCACCGACAACCGGGTGCTCTTCCACCGCGTCGCCAACACGCTGAACTACCTCGACATCCGGACCGTCATCGTCTCCTGCGGAACGTGCATGGACCAGCTTGAGAAATACCACTTCGAGAAGATCTTCCCCGGCTGCCGCCTGCTCGACATCCACGAGTATCTGCTGGAGAAAGGTGTCACGCTGCCGGCGATCGACGAGGTCCGCTATCTGTACCACGACCCGTGCCACGTCCCAATGCGCACCCAGCCCGGAATCAAGGTGGCCAATGCCTTGCTCGCTGGGCCGCCGGTAAGCCTTTGTGAGCGCTGCTGCGGAGAGTCCGGCACACTCTCGGTCACCCGTCCCGACGTGTCAACCCAGGTTCGCTTCCGCAAACAGGAGGAGATCGAAAAGGGTGCCGGAAAACTGCGCGGAGACGGCTTCTCGGGTAAGGTCAAGCTGCTTACCTCGTGCCCTTCGTGTCTGCAGGGCCTGTCGCGCTTCAACCAGGACACCGACACCGAGGCCGACTACCTGGTCGTCGAGATGGCCCGCCGCCTGCTCGGCGCCGATTGGTTGATGAGCTACGTCAGGCAGGCCAACAGCGGCGGAATCGAACGAGTGCTGCTTTAGGCCGTGCGGAACCCGCGAGTCGCCGCTTGGTGATCTAGTTCCTCGCCCGTGCCTGACCGGCAGGCTATCTTCTGACCCACCAAGGCGCGTCATCGCCGGGCAACAAATGGTCAGCAGGAGTCGAGGAATCATGCAGCACAAAGTTGAGACTTGCGAGTTGTGCAATTGTCCCGGCGGCGAGGTCGTCTGGGAAAGTGCACTTTGCCGCGTCGTGACGGTCGAAGAAGCCGACTACCCGGGTTTCTGCCGCGTCATCCTGCAGCGGCACGTGCGCGAGATGAGCGACTTGCAGGCGGCAGAGAGGAGCCAGTTGATGAACGTCGTGTTCGCCGTGGAAACCGCCGTTCGCCACCTTTGCCAGCCCGACAAGATCAACCTGGCCAGCCTGGGAAATCTGACGCCACATCTGCATTGGCACGTCATTCCCCGTTGGTGCGACGACAGACACTTCCCCAATCCCATTTGGGGCAGCGTTCAGCGCATCGTCGCGCCAAAGCGGAAGCCGGTCGATGGGCGTGAAATCGGCGAACAGATCATCAGCGCGCTGCGCCACGTGCAGCGCAGCGGAACATCATAACCAGGCGAGCGAGAAATGTGCGCAGCCCTAGCCAAGAGCGTAGTAACGATGAGAATTCCTGACCTGGATACCGGCTACCGAATCCTTTCCCGCCTGCCACTCGCCAACTCCGAACAGGCTGAACGTGATATCGGGCAGTTCCTCGATAGCCTGCTGCATGCCCCGCCGACGGCCGAGGTCTACCTGCAGTTGCTGGAGCAGACGAGAATCTCGCTCTGTTTCATCGAAGACGCGCTGGCCAGGCGCTTCGCCGACCGTGCGCTGCCGCTCGGCGAAGCCGAGGAAAAAGCGTTTCATCAGGTGGTTGCGACCTGGCGAAAGGTAACGCATTCCTACGCGCACTGCGCGCAGTTGTTCACGCCCGACGATAGCGAGGCTTACCAGGCGAAGCTGGCGCTGATCCTGCACCGATGTATCTACTACACCGGAATGGCAATCATCGAACATCATCGCGCCCGCCGGCAGGTGGCGGCCGGGCTTTGGCTGGACCTGCACGGCTACTACGCCAGTGCTGAGGAATGGAACGTTGCCAGCCTCCCGGTGCCGGATGCACTCGATCCTCTGGGACGCAGCACGCACTGTACGGCCGCCTATGTCAGCGTGCTCCTGCTCGACGTTGCCCACCCACAGGTTCTCTGCTTCGCCGAAGTGAACCTGATCCGGCGCTGGGCAAACAACTGGTCGGCATTGGCTGAATTGCATCCGATTGATTCCCGGCAACCACCGATGCACTTTGTCGTCGATCTGATGCAGGATTGCAGCCTGCAGGTGCCCAGCGAGGACGGCCGGCTGGAAAACGCACGTCGCCTCGACACCTCGCGCCTGATCGTCCAGATCAATGAACTGCGATCGCAGTTGCGCAAAGGGATCACCCCGGTTCAACTCGCTCTCGGCGACGACTGCACGGCCGTCGAATGCCATCGCCTGCTCAAGCGTCTATCGCGCTTCTGGCTGTTGATGCAGGTTCCGCGCAAATACCGGCGACAAAAGGCCTCCGGCGCGACCAAGGTATGTACCGGTTTTGCCGGAATACATTACTGTCTCTCGGGCAAGGGTTTCGCTCAGCCGGAGAGCGCCAGCGTCTATTCTCGCAAGGAGTTCGAAGCGCTCTTCGCTTTCCGCCACCAGCTTGACCCGGGGCAACAGTTTTCCGCCAACCATCATGCCCAGATCGGTTTCGCCATCGACCGCTGGGATGTCCTCGACCAGTGCGCCAACGGCTACCGCCTGTTGCGCTCGAGCGCGGGCAGACGAATCGAAGCCGGTCAGTTGCTGGCAGTCAGCCCGCCGGAAAGCAACATGTACCTGCTCGCCCACGTTGTCTGGGTCATGCAGGAGGAAGAGGGGGGGCTGACCGCAGGCATCGCGACGATGCCGGGCAAGCCGGAAGCCATCGCCGCCCGCCTTCTACCCCACGTCTCGGGACAGGAAAATCCCTACAGCCGCGCCTTTGTTCTGCCGTCCGTGCCGACCGTCGGCGTCGACCGAACGCTGATCCTTCCCAAAGGCTGGTATTCTCCCGAACGCTTGGTCGAGGTTTATGTCAACGGCAGTTGGCGGGTCAAGATGTTGCGCCTGGTCGGCGATGGAGCCGACTTCGACCGCGTCACCTTCCTGATCGTCTGAACGCGTCCATTTGCGCTATAGTGGCGGATCGACCGCTGCTTGGGGACGTTCATGGCTGGCCTAGACGAGACGACACCGTATCCGACCGAAATCAAACTCCGGCAGAAATCGCGCCTCCTTGAATTGAGCTTCGAGGACGGCGCGCATTTCGAGTTGACGCACGAGTTCTTGCGCGTGTTCACGCCGTCTGCTGAAGCGCGCGGGCATGCGCCCGGGCAAGAGGTGCTGCAGGTCGGCAAGCGCGAAGTCTTCATTGAACGCCTGGAAACCGTCGGCAACTACGCGATCCGCCCGGTCTTCTCGGATGGCCACGACAGCGGTCTGTACTCCTGGGATCTGCTTTACGGCTTGGGGAAGCAGCGCGACAAGCTCTGGCAAGCCTACCTCGAGCGCTTGCAGCGGGCGGGAGCCAGCCGCGACGCACTGCCCGAGGCAGCAGCACGCCCATCGCAGCACGCCGGGTGCGGCAAGCATTGAGCACTTGCGACGAGGCGGGCGCATGAGCGGGAGCAACACGACACACTTCGGATTTCAGCAGGTTGCCGAGGAGGAGAAGGCGCAGCGCGTTGCCGACGTCTTTGATTCGGTGGCTCAGCGCTACGACCTGATGAACGATCTCATGTCGGGCGGCCTGCACCGCGTGTGGAAGGCCTTTGCCATTGCCAAGAGCGGCGTGCGGGCCGGCTGGCGGGTGCTCGATGTGGCCGGCGGAACCGGCGACTTGGCGCTCGCCTTTGCCCGGCGGGTTGGCCGCGAGGGTCAAGCCTGGCTGACCGACATCAACAACGCGATGCTCACGCGCGGCCGCGACCGGCTTTGCGACCGCGGCTATATCGTGCCGGTCGCCCAGTGTGACGCCGAGAAGCTACCTTTTCCGAACGAATACTTTGACTGCGTGACGGTTGCTTTCGGCCTGCGCAACATGACGCACAAGGAGCTTGCGCTGAGCGAGATGCGGCGCGTCCTGCGTCCCGGCGGGCGCCTGCTGGTGCTCGAGTTTTCACAGGTCTGGGCGCCGCTGGCGCCCGCCTACGACTACTACTCGTTCAAGCTGATTCCCCGTCTGGGCAAACTCGTCACCGATGACGAGGAGAGCTATCGCTACCTGGCCGAGTCGATTCGCGTCCATCCCGATCAGGAAACGCTGAAACGATTGATGGAAGAAGCCGGCCTCGAGTCGGTCGAGTACTTCAATCTCGCCATGGGCGTCGTTGCTTTGCACCGTGGCTTCCGCTTCTGAAATGCTGCTCCGGGCTTTGCTCGCCTTCGCCAACCATGTGCTGGCGAGCGAGGACTGGGCAACAAGCCGCCTCGCCCGCTTCGCCGGACAAAGCGTAGCGATCGGCTTTGGCAGCGTCTCGCTGGCGGTGACGATCGGTGCCGACGGCTTGCTCGCCGCCGGCCTGGCCGATCCACTGTCGCCAGCCACCGTTACGCTGACGCTGCCGGACGACGCGCCCATCCGTTGGCTGACCGATCGCGCCGCGCTGCTCGCCAGCGCGCAAATCGCCGGCCCCGCCGACCTGGCGGAGACGCTGAACTTCGTCATGCGCCACCTGCGCTGGGACGTCGAGTCCGATCTCTCTCTGCTATTTGGCGATATCGTCGGCCGGCGCACGGCGCAAATCATCGGAGCGCTCGGGCAATGGCAGGCGAATGCGACGCAGCGCTCGCTAAGCAGCCTTGGCGAGTATCTCAGCGAGGAAAGCGGCGTGCTCGCGACACGCCGGGAGGTAGAGCGCTTTTGCGTGAGTGTAGACGCTCTGGCCGACGACTGCCGGCGCCTTGAAAGCAGGCTGCAACGCGTCGAATCAGCCAGGCCAGCTTACTGAAGCGCGCGCGGCGGTTTGCGCTGCCGGGGCGATTCCAGCCCCGAGATTCTTACTGGTGCCGCGTGCGCAGCTTCTTGATCGCCTGCAGTTGTGCCACCGCCTGCGCCAGTTCGGCTTCCGCGGTCGCCAGATCGATGTCCGCCGCGCGATCGCGCAGCGCTTCCTCAGCCCGCTTCTTGGCTTCCGTCGCTTTGGCTTCGTCAAGATCATGCGCGCGAATCGCCGTATCGGCGAGCACGGTGATCAGCGCCGGTTGCACTTCGAGCATACCGCCGGAAACATAAACCAGCTCGTACTCGTCGCGATCAGGCACCTTGAGACGAACTGTGCCCGGCTTGATCCGTGTCAGGAGCGGCGTGTGCCGCGGATAGATCCCGAGTTCGCCTGCTTCGCCAGGGAAAACGGCGAAATCGGTCTGCCCGGAAAAAATCAGTTCCTCGGCGCTCACGACGTCAACATGTACTCTGATTGACATGGTATTTTTCCTTGTTGCATCGGCGCCGCACCATGCGAGGTGCGGCGCCGACAATCACGGATGCCGGTTTAGAGCTTCTTGGCCTTCTCGAAGACTTCCTCGATTCCGCCGACCATGTAGAACGCCTGCTCGGGAATGCTGTCGCACTCGCCATCGACGATCATCTTGAAGCCCTTGATCGTGTCCTTGAGCGGAACGTACTTGCCCGGCGATCCGGTAAACACTTCGGCGACGTTGAAGGGCTGCGAGAGGAAACGCTGGATCTTGCGCGCGCGATAAACGGCCAGCTTGTCTTCCGGCGACAATTCGTCCATCCCCAGAATGGCGATGATGTCGCGCAACTCCTTGTACTTCTGCAAGGTCATCTGCACCGCGCGAGCGACCGCATAGTGCTCTTCGCCGACGATCTGCGGGTCGAGCTGGCGCGAGGTCGAGTCAAGCGGATCGACTGCCGGGTAGATGCCAAGCGAGGCAATATCGCGCGACAGAACGACGGTCGAGTCGAGGTGCAGGAAGGTCGTTGCCGGAGAGGGGTCGGTAAGGTCGTCAGCCGGGACATAGACCGCCTGAATCGAAGTGATCGAGCCCACCTTGGTCGAGGTGATGCGCTCCTGCAAGCGGCCCATTTCCTCGGCGAGCGTTGGCTGGTAACCAACGGCCGATGGCATCCGGCCGAGCAGCGCGGAAACTTCGGTACCGGCCAGCGTGTAGCGGTAGATGTTGTCGACAAAGAAGAGGATGTCGCGGCCGTCGTCACGGAAACGCTCAGCCATCGTGAGTCCGGTCAAGGCAACGCGCAACCGGTTGCCGGGCGGCTCGTTCATCTGCCCAAAGACCATCGCCACCTTGTCGAGAACGTTCGACTCCTTCATCTCGTGGTAGAAGTCGTTGCCCTCGCGAGTCCGCTCGCCGACGCCGGCGAACACCGAGAGGCCCGAGTGCTGCTTGGCGATGTTGTTGATCAACTCCATCATGTTGACCGTCTTGCCCACCCCGGCACCACCGAACAGGCCCACCTTGCCGCCCTTGGCAAACGGGCAAACCAGGTCGATGACCTTGATCCCGGTCTCGAGCAAGTCGACCGAAGGCGACAATTCGTCGAACTTTGGCGCCAACTGGTGGATTTCGCGCCGTTCTTCGGTCGCAATCGGGCCGGCTTCGTCAATCGGCCGCCCGAGAACGTTCATGATGCGGCCGATCGTCGCATTGCCGACCGGGACCGAAATGCCCGCACCCGTGTTATTCACTTTCATCCCGCGGCGCAGACCATCGGACGAGCCCATGGCGATCGTGCGCACGATGCCATCGCCCAATTGCTGCTGCACTTCGAACATCAGGTCGGCCTCGCACATCTCCGACTCCTCTGCCTTGTCGAGCAGAAGCGCGTCGTAGATGCGGGGCATTGCGTCACGCGGGAACTGGATATCCACCACAGCGCCGATACATTGAACAATGTTTCCTTGACTCATCGTCGTACCCCTAATTTATGAACTAACTATGCCGTGGTCAGACCGCCGCTGCGCCGCCGACGATTTCCGAAAGCTCTTTCGTGATCGATGCCTGGCGCGCCTTGTTGTACACCAGCTTGAGTTCGCTGATCACGTTCTTCGCGTTGTCCGAGGCCGATTTCATCGCCACCATGCGCGCACTTTGCTCGGACGCCATGTTTTCGGCCACCGCCTGGTAGATCATCGCTTCGACATAACGCACCAGAAGATCGTCAATGACGGCCTGCGCGTCGGGCTCGTAAAGGTAGTCCCAGCGGTTGCCTTCGCCGCCGACCAGGTCGCCCGACAGGGGCAAGACCTGGTAGAGCGTCGGCTCCTGCTTCATCGTATTGATGAACCGCGTGAACGCCATGTAGAGGACATCGATCTCGCCGCGCACATAGGCGTCGAGCTGTACCTTGACCGGTCCGATCAGCTTTTCGAGGTGCGGCGTATCGCCCAGACCGACCAGATGCGAAACGACGTTGGCGCCCGCTCGCTGCATGAAGCCCAAACCTTTGTTGCCGATCGCCGTTACATTGAGCTTCTTGCCTTCGGCGTCCCACTCGCGCATCTTGGCCAGCGCCAAGCGCAGCACGTTGGTGTTCAGGCCACCGCACAGGCCCTTGTCGGAGGTCACCGTGATCAAGCCGACCGTCTTGATCACCGGGCGGACGGTAAGGAAGGGGTGACGGTAGTCGGTCAGGGCGTGCGACAGATTTCCGGCTACCTGCCGGATCTTTTCGCCGTAGGGTCGGGCCGCTCGCATGCGATCCTGCGCCTTGCGCATTTTCGAGGCGGCGACCATCTCCATCGCCTTGGTGATCTTGCGCGTACTCTCGACGCTCTTGATCTTGTTGCGGATTTCCTTGCCGCTAGGCATGGCAATCTCCTCGATCGATCAGGCCAGCGTGGCCTTGAACTCCTCGATCGCCTTGGTGAGCTTTTGCTCAGCGTCAGCGTCAAGATCCTTGGACGTTTCGATCTTCGCGATCAGGTCGGCGTGTTTCTGCTTGATGTAGCCGTGCATCTGCTTCTCGATGGCGAGTGCCTTGCGCACGTCGAGATCGTCGAAATAGCCTTTGTTGACCGCGTGCAGCGTGATCGCCATCTCAGAAATCGACAGCGGCGAGTACTGCGGCTGCTTCATCAGTTCGGTCACCAGGCGCCCGCGGTCGAGCTGCTTGCGGGTTGCTTCGTCGAGGTCGGAAGCGAACTGGGCGAAGGCAGCGAGTTCGCGGAACTGCGCCAGCGCCAAGCGCACGCCACCACCAAGCTTCTTGATGACCTTGGTCTGCGCCGCACCACCCACGCGCGAAACCGAGATACCGGCGTCGATGGCCGGGCGAACACCTGCATTGAAGAGGTCGGTGTCAAGGAAGATCTGGCCGTCGGTAATCGAAATGACGTTCGTCGGAACGAAGGCAGAGACGTCGCCCGCCTGCGTCTCGATGACCGGCAGCGCAGTGAGCGAACCGGTCTTGCCTTTGACTTCGCCGTTGGTGAACTTCTCGACCCATTCGGCGGAAACTCGGGCAGCACGTTCGAGCAGACGCGAATGCAAATAGAACACGTCCCCCGGATACGCTTCGCGCCCCGGCGGACGGCGCAGGAGCAGCGAGACTTGGCGGTAGGCCCACGCCTGCTTGGTCAGGTCGTCATAGATGATCAGCGCATCCTGCCCACGGTCGCGGAAGTATTCGCCCATCGTGCAACCCGAATAGGGCGCGATGTACTGCAGCGCAGCCGATTCGGATGAGGTCGCGGCAACCACGATCGTATAGGCCATCGCGCCGTTCTCTTCGAGCCTGCGTACGACGTTGGCAACCGTAGATGCCTTCTGGCCGACGGCGACATAGATGCAGATCAGGTTCTGGCCCTTCTGGTTGATGATCGTGTCGACCGCAACGGCCGTCTTGCCGGTCTGCCGGTCGCCGATGATCAGTTCGCGCTGGCCGCGCCCGATCGGCACCATCGCGTCGATCGACTTCAGGCCGGTCTGCACCGGCTGCGCAACCGACTTGCGCCAGATGACCCCCGGCGCGACTTTCTCGATCTTGTCGGTGAGTTTGTTGTTGACTGGGCCCTTGCCGTCGATTGGCTGGCCCAGCGAGTTGACCACCCGGCCGAGCAGTTCCGGACCAACTGGGACTTCCAGGATGCGACCGGTCGTCTTTACCGTGTCGCCTTCGCTGATCTCGTCATACTCACCGAGCACGACTGCGCCCACCGAGTCGCGGTCGAGGTTCAGGGCCATGCCGAAGGTATTGCCCGGAAATTCGAGCATTTCGCCTTGCATGACGTCGGTCAGGCCATAGATGCGGCAGATCCCGTCAGTCACCGAAACGACGGTCCCCTGGGTGCGCAAATCGGAACTGATCGTCAGATTGTCGATCTTGCTCTTGATCAGTTCGCTGATTTCGGAAGGATTCAACTGCATGGAATTTCTCCTAGTTCTTGAGCGCCAAGCTCAGGCTCTCCAGTTTTCCGCGTACGGAGGTATCGAGAACCTGGTCGCCGACCACAATCTTGACGCCGCCGATCAGCGATTGATCGACGACCACTTCGGCTGTCAGCCGGGTCTTGAAGCGCGTTTCCAGATCCGCGATCAACGCCTTGCGCTGCCCCTCGTCGAGCGGGAACGCACTATAGATCGTCGCTTCCTTGACGCCTTCCTGGGTCGCCTTGAGGGCCTCGAAAAGGCCCGCGATTTCGGGTAAGGCCGAGAGCCGCTCGTTGGCGGCGAGCACGTCGATCAGATTGGCTTCACTACTTCCCAGCGCCTGACCAATCAGCGACTTGAAGAGCGCACTCTTCTGCACGGCCGACAGTTCGGGATTGCCGATGCACGAGCGCATCCGTTCGTCCCGGGCAATCGAGGAAAGGAGCGAAAGCCGCTCGGACCAAACCCCCAGCGCGTTGTTTTCCTGCGCGACGCGGAATACCGCCTCGGCGTAGGGGCGCGCGATGGTGACGAGTTCAGCCATGGTGTCAGAGTTCCTGCTTGAGCGCGACCAGCATCTGGGCATGCGCCTTGGCGTCGACTTCGCGCTTCAGGATGCGCTCGGCGCCGGCCACGGCGAGATCGGCGACGCGATTGCGCAGCTCGGCCTTGGCGTGCTCCGCCTGTTGAGCGATCTCGGCTTTCGCGGCAGCAACCACCTTGTCGGCTTCGATCTTGGCTGCCCCTTTCGCCTCTTCGATCATCTGTGCGGCGCGCCTTTCGGCCGCGCCAACGATCTCTGCCGCCTTCGCTTTTGCTTCGCGCAGTGCGTCGGCAGATTTCTTCCCAGCCAGTTCCAGATCGTGCTTACCACGTTCGCCGGCAGCCAGCCCTTCAGCGATCAGCTTCTGGCGATCGGCGATCGCTTTCTGCACCGGCGGCCAGACGTATTTCATCGTGATCCAGATGAAGACGCCGAACCAGATCGCCTCGCCAAGCAACGTTGCGTTGATGTTCACGCTAACCTCCTGTTACAAGAGTTGAAGCGAAGGAAGAAGCGATCAACCGGCCTTGACAACGGCGATGAAGGGGTTGGCAAAGAGCATGAAGAGCGCGATACCGACGCCGATCATCGTCACCGCGTCGAGCAGACCGGCGACGATGAACATCTTGACCTGCAGCGTCGGGATCATTTCTGGCTGACGGGCAGCACCTTCCAGGAAGCGGCCACCGAGGAGACCAAAACCGATAGCGGTACCGAGTGCACCCGCACCGATCAAGATAGCAACGGCGATGGCGGTGTTACCAAGCAATGTGGACAGGGCTTCCATTAGTTTCTCCTAATAAAACATGCTAAATGGGTTAAACAAGGACAACGTGAACCAAACTGGTGACCGGATGGCGCAATCAGCCGTGCGACTCGCTGGCCATCGACAGATAGACGATGGTCAACATCATGAACACGAACGCCTGCAGGGTGATGATCAGGATGTGGAAAAGAGCCCACGGCAAAGCCAGCGGCAACTGCCACAAACCCATCAGCGCGATGAGAATGAAGACCATTTCGCCGGCGTACATGTTGCCGAACAGACGCAGCGAGAGCGAGATCGGCTTGGCGATGTCTTCAATGATCCGGAAAAGAAGGTTCAGCGGGGCGAGTTTGGCGCCGAAGGGCACGGTGAAGACTTCATGCAGGAAGCCGCCGAGACCCTTCACCTTGACGTTCATCACCATCATGACGACAAACACGGTCAGCGCGGCAGCGAACGTGAGGTTGGGATCGGTCGTCGGCACTGCCTTGAAGTAATGCACGCCGGCAAAACCAAGGAGGAGCGGCAGGAAATCGACCGGGATCAGGTCCATCGCGTTCATCAGGAAAATCCAGACGAAGATCGTGATGGCCATCGGCGTGACCAGCGGGCTCTTGCCGTGATAGGTGTCCTTGACCTGCTGGTCGACGAAGGAGAGGACCATTTCGACCGCCGCCTGCAATTTCCCGGGAACCCCGGAAGTCGCCCTGGCGGCAAGCCTGGCCATGCCGACAAAGGCCAGCAGCCCGAGCAGCCCCGAGACAATCAGCGTATCGAGGTGAAACGTCCAGAAGCCATGCCCGACCGTTAGATTGGTCAGGTGGTGGACAATATACTCACTGGTCGTCAGCGCTCCGCCCGAAGCCATAATTTCCCCCTGTTCGCCTAGCGCTGCCGCAGCAGCGCGATCCAATAAACTACGATTGTCGCTGCATACGCGAGGAAGAAGGGCAAGGGGACCAGCGCGGCATAAGCAGTGAACACCAGGGAAAAGAGCAGCAGCGTGACGGCGAACTTGTAACCTTCGCCCAGCATCTGTGCGTTGAGTGCCCTTCTCGCGTCGACCGCCACCCTCGCTGAGCGTAATGCCCGCCAGGCGTAGGCCAGTGCACTTGCGATTGCGATGCCGCCACCCAGCACAGCAGACACAGCTGCGTTCATCCCCAGAGTAAGTCCCGCCACCAACCCAGCGAGCAACGTTACCAGCAACTGGCCGCGCAAAACCCAACGAACTTGAGGATGCACGGCCAGTTCCTCCAAAACGTTAGCAGCATAACAGACTCGCATAGCGGACGCAAACCGCACATGCAAAAAAGTTTCGATTCCTTGTTGTAGCGCGCCTTTCAGGCACTCCGGACGAGCTTGCGACAAGCCTATATGGTGCGACGCGTCAAGCGCGCAGACGCTGCATGATTCCCTCAAGCTGATCGAGGTCGGCGAACTCGATGAGCAGCTTGCCGGCCCCCCGCCGGTTGGCGCGAATGGCGACCTGAGCACCGAGCAGGTCGGACAGTTCCTCCTGCAGGCGCAGCACGTCGCGGTCCGGCTTGCTCGGCGCCGCCTCTTTCGGCGGGCGTAGCGCATACTGCACGAGACGCTCGGTCTCGCGTACCGACAAACCCTTGAGCACGACGCGTTGCGCCAATTGCACCTGCAAGGCACCGGCGAGCGGCAGCAGCGCACGCGCATGGCCCATGTCGAGTTCGCCGGCCATGAGCAATTCCTGCACCGGCGGCGCCAACTGGAGCAGGCGCAACAGGTTGGAAGCGGCCGGACGAGAGCGCCCGACGGCGTCCGCCGCCTCCTGATGAGTCATCGAGAACTCGTCAATCAGGCGCTGCAGGCCGAGCGCCTCTTCCAGCGGGTTGAGGTCCTCGCGCTGGATGTTCTCGATCAGCGCCATGGCCAGCGCCGCTTCGTCCGGGATGTCGCGGATCAGCGTGGACACCTCGCTCAGACCGGCCATCTGCGCCGCCCGCCAGCGGCGTTCGCCGGCGATGATCTCGTAGCGATCCTCGTTCAGCGGACGAACGAGAATCGGTTGCATCAGGCCCTGCACGCGAATCGAGGCGGCCAGCTCTTCGAGCGAGTTGGCGTCCATGCGGGTGCGTGGCTGGTATTTGCCGGGCTGGATGCTGTCTACCGGCAGCGTTCGCTGCTGCTCCCTGTTCTGCGCCTCGTTGCCGGCGAGCAGGGCGTCGAGACCACGCCCCAGACCCTTCAGTTTCATGCCTCAGCTCCTGATTGCTGCCGCTGGTCGGTCGCCAACGGGCGGTTCGCCGAGCGCCGTTCGAGGATCTCCTGCGCCAGCAGCAGATACGCCTGGGCGCCCTTCGAAGCGCGATCGAAAGCGATCGCCGGCTTGCCGTACGACGGCGCCTCAGCCAGTCGTACGTTGCGCGGAATGATCGAACGATAGACCTTGCTTCCAAAATGCCCTTCCAGTTCGCGCGACACCTGCTGGGTCAAGGTCGAACGCGGATCGAACATCGTGCGCAGCAGCCCCTCGATTTCGAGCACCGGGTTCAGATTGGCACGAATCCTCTTGAGCGTTGCGACCAAGTCGGTCAAGCCTTCCAAAGCGTAGTACTCGCACTGCATCGGAATCATCACCGTATCGGCTGCGACCAGCCCATTCACTGTCAGCATGTTGAGCGCCGGCGGACAGTCGAGGAGAATGTAGTCGTATTCGCTGCGAACCGCGCCGAGAGCATCGCGCAGGCGATACTCGCGCTGCTTGAGCTCGATCAGATCGACTTCCGCACCTGCCAAGTCGCGATTCGCCGGCAGCACGGTGAAAGCGAATGCCGTCTGCACGCGCGTTTCCGCCACGGTCGAGCGGCCAATCAGGACTTGATAGACGGTCGGCATGGCCGCTCGCTTGCCGACGCCGCAACCGGTGGTCGCGTTACCCTGCGGGTCAAGATCGACGAGCAGCACGCGCTGGCCCAATTCGGCCAGGCAGGCGGACAGGTTGACCGCGGTCGTCGTCTTGCCGACGCCGCCCTTCTGGTTGGTTACCGCAAGAATCTTCGTCAAATTACCTCTCTCCCTCTTGCCCGGCGCGCCGACTGGCCAGCACGACCAGGTGCCGCTCGCCAGCAACGCCCGGGACGACCAGGCGATGGACCGCCTCGACGTGCACGTCGGCCGCCAAATGCGCCATTTCGTCAGTCGGCCGCACGCCCTTCATCGCCAGCCAACGGCCGCCATCGGCCAGCAGGTGATGCGAGGCAGTGACGAATTCGGCGAGCGTCGAAAAAGCACGTGCGGTAATCGTGGTGAAACCGGCTGCCGGCCGGTAGTCCTCGACACGGCCGCAGTGTACGGCAATATTGGTCAAATCCAGCTCGATTGCCGCCTGTTTCAGGAACGCCGCCTTCTTCGCGCTGGCGTCGAGCAGCACTGCGCGCAGATCCGCCCGGAAGATCGCCAACGGCAAGCCAGGCATGCCGCCGCCGCTGCCTACATCGAGCAGCGTCGGCCCGACCAGGTGCGGCAGGATGGCGAGCGAATCGAGCAGATGCTGACTGATCGCCGGCGCCACCTGATGCACCGCGGTCAGGCGGTACGTCCGGTTCCACTTGGCGAGCAGATCAAGGTAGGCGAGCAGCTTCGCTGCGACCCCGGGCGCCGGTTCGAGACCGAGCCGCGCCAGGCCGTTCGCGAGTTGCTCGGCTGGCTGCATCAGGCCGCACCGCCGGCGCGCTGACGCGCGCGTTCGCCCTCGCCGCGCTTCAGGTGCACGAGCAGGATGGCAACCGCTGCCGGGGTCACTCCCTGAATGCGCGAGGCCTGCCCCAAGGTCTGCGGCCGCTGCATCGCGAGCTTCTGCTGCACCTCGCGCGACAGACCGCTGATCGCGGCGAAGTCGAAGTCGTCGGGAAAACGCGCGTCTTCATGTGCCAAGGCCTTCGCCACTTCGCTCTGCTGGCGCTCGATGTAGCCCTGGTACTTGGCCTGAATCTCGACCTGCTCGATCACCGCATCGCTCAGCCCGAGCTCGCCCGCAAGCTCGCCCGGGCACACGCTGATGAGTTGCGCGTACCCCACCTCCGGCCGCCGGAGCAGGTCGTACAGGCAGTACTCACGTTCCAGCGGCTTGCCGAAAAGCCTCACCGCGTCCGCCTCGACCAGGCTGCGCGGCGACAGCCAGGTCGACTTCAGCCGTTCCTGCGCCCGCGCGATCGCCTCCTGTTTCTCACTGAACGCCTGCCAGCGCTGGTCATCGACCAGACCCAGGCGGCGCCCGACGCCGGTCAGCCGCGCGTCCGCGTTGTCCTCGCGCAGCGAAAGGCGATACTCGGCGCGGCTGGTGAACATCCGGTACGGCTCCGACACGCCGCGCGTGATCAGATCGTCGACGAGAACGCCGAGATAAGCCTCGTCGCGCCGCGGCGTCCACGCTTCCTCCTCACGGACCAGGCGCGCCGCGTTCGTCCCGGCAAGCAGTCCCTGCGCCGCTGCCTCCTCGTAGCCGGTCGTACCGTTGATCTGCCCGGCGAAGAAGAGCCCGCCGATCGCCTTCGTCTCGAGCGAAGCCTTCAAGCCGCGCGGATCGAAGTAGTCGTACTCGATGGCATAGCCCGGACGCAGAATATGACAATTGCCGAGACCGTCGATCGAGCGCACGATCGCCAGTTGCACGTCGAAGGGCAGGCTCGTCGAAATCCCGTTGGGATAGATCTCGTGGGTCGTCAGCCCCTCCGGTTCGAGGAAGATCTGGTGGCTGTCCTTGCCCGCGAAGCGGTGGATCTTGTCCTCGATCGAAGGGCAGTAGCGCGGCCCGACACCTTCGATGACCCCGGTATACATCGGCGAGCGATCGAGGTTGGCGCGAATGATGTCGTGCGTCTGCCGATTCGTGCTGGTGATCCAGCACGGCACCTGGCGTGGATGTCGGCCGGCATCGCCGAGAAAAGAAAACACCGGCAGCGGATCGTCCGAATGCTGCTCGGCGAGGCGCGCAAAGTCGATCGTCCTGCCGTCCAGGCGTGGCGGCGTGCCGGTCTTCAGCCGACCGACCGGCAACTGCAATTCGCGCAGGCGCGCCGCCAGCGAAACCGCCGGCGGATCGCCCATCCGCCCGCCCGTGTAGTTCGCCAACCCGACGTGGATCAGCCCGTTGAGGAAGGTCCCGGCGGTGAGGACGACCGCCCGCGCCGAAAAGCGGATGCCGAGTTGGGTGACCACCCCGGCCACCTGATCACCGTCGAGAATCAGGTCGTCGCAGGCCTGGGCAAAAATCGTCAGCCTGGCCTCTTCCTCAAGCCGGCGACGAATCGCCTGCCGATAGAGCACGCGGTCGGCCTGCGCGCGCGTCGCTCGCACCGCCGGCCCCTTGCTCGAATTGAGCATGCGGAACTGAATCCCCGCCTCGTCGCAGGCCGCCGCCATCGCGCCGCCCAGAGCATCGATCTCCTTCACCAGATGCCCTTTGCCGATGCCGCCGATCGACGGATTGCAGCTCATCGCGCCGAGCGTCTCCAGATTGTGCGTCAAGAGCAGCGTCTTGCTCCCGATGCGCGCCGCAGCCAGCGCCGCCTCGGTACCGGCATGCCCGCCACCGACCACGATGACATCGAAACGCTCAGGAAAAAGCATCATTGGCGCAGTCTCTTGCGGCGAAGGAAGCAGCGAAAAAGCCGGTGATTCTACGTCAGTTCGCGGCACGGGGACAGGCCATGACGTGCCTGCGCCCGCTCGCGCGCCGCCTCTCCTCGCGTCGTTGCGCTCGACCGGCGCCGCGCCGCGGAGCAGCGGCCACGCAACGCGTGCGACGACAATGTTGCAGACACTGTTTTTCACGATGGAATCGCCACTGTCGAGCGATAAACCCGAGCACAATCAGTCGCTGGCGCGGTGAACCGTCCTAAGCGCTGGCCATTGGCCGTCCGCCTGACCACCCCGTTGCGCGAACCCATGCCCAAGCATCCAAGCCAATCCCGCCCATGCAGCCATTGATCAGGCGACTTGCCCGCGTGCTCCACCTGGCGGCGACCGTCAGCCTCTTTCCCATGGCCAGCGGAACGGCCTTCGCGCAAGTCGGTGGGCTCGATCCCGGGACCCTGCTGCGCGACGAAGCGCTGCGCCGCGAGCGGCAGGACCGGCTGAGCGCACCCGCGGAGAGTGGCTTCGTTGCCCCACCGGCGCCTGGCTTGCACGCGCTGCCCTCCGAAGTCGAGGAAAGCGGCCCGGTCGTCGAGCGAGCGCGGATCACCGTCGCTTCGCCGGCCGCTGATCGGCTGCCCGATCTGTCCAGCCTGATCGAGCGCTACCAGCAGGTGCCGCTCGGGGAGCAGCGGCTGCAGCTCCTATTGCGGCAGATCAACGCACGCCTGGTGCAAGCCGGTCTAGTCACCGGTCGCGCCGTCCTCAGAGAGGTCGACCCGGAGCAGCGAAGCCTGCGTATCGAGATCGTTCCCGGTCATGTGGCTTACCCTTCGCCAGATCTCCGCTGAACACCGTAGCGGTTTTTCGTTAGGGTTTCACCTATGGATCTGGCGAAGCGGCTGCGGGAAGGTGATGCG
>WBZM01000493.1_pt1 | contig 55016 bp, 48 predicted proteins | sample 5204271 | NCBI WGS metagenome assembly WBZM01 (sample SAMN12344346, study PRJNA552823) | activated sludge metagenome | biome: Activated sludge suspended growth; feature: Nitrification reactor; material: Wastewater; isolation source: activated sludge from nitrification reactor of wastewater... | reverse complement strand
TCATATAGCAGCCCGACAATACAAATTGAAGAAGCAAAAAAACAAATAATCCTAAGATTTTCATACTTGTGATCTCTCTCAGCTTGAACTTTAAACATCTTTAGCTCAAAATTACGTTTGTCTCAAATTTTGACGAAATGATGAACACTTTCCAACATTGAGATTTTATTTAGAAAAAATGTCTCAAGTTAGGATTTTTTAAATTATTCCCTGACCTTTGACGACACCATCAACTTAATCGCACTGCTCGGCGACGATGTTTCTGAAAAAATTGACGGCACCAAACCACTTTGATTAGGTATTAAAATCTAATTGATGATTTTTTTCAAAAAGTCTATAGAAGTACTAGTCTTGTGAGTGTGAGAACAGCGACAAGAGATAGAGGGGAAGTCATGAAATCGAAAAACAATGAGAATCAAAATCAAACTGAAATTCAAAGCGAAATTCAAAGGGTCATCAAATCCCCCACGGGCACTCAGTTGAGCTGTAAAGGCTGGATTCAAGAAGCTGCCTACAGAATGATTCAGAATAATTTAGACCCTGGGGTTGCTGAACGACCAGAGGATTTGATTGTTTATGGAGGGATTGGTAAGGCCGCACGAAATTGGGAATCCTTTGATAAAATTCTGAGGGCTTTAAAAACTTTGGAAAATGATGAAACTCTACTGGTGCAATCAGGGAAGCCTATTGGAATTGTCAAAACCCACGAAGAAGCGCCAAGGGTGCTGATAGCCAATTCTAACTTGGTACCTAAGTGGGCGACCTGGGAACATTTTCATGAGCTCGATAAAAAAGGCTTAATGATGTATGGACAAATGACGGCGGGGAGTTGGATTTATATTGGGACTCAGGGAATTGTTCAAGGAACCTATGAAACCTTTGTGGAGGCAGGGCGACAGCACTTCAAGGGGGATCTTCAAGGGAGAGTGATTCTCACTGCAGGTTTGGGAGGGATGGGGGGCGCTCAACCCTTGGCGGGAGTTTTTGCTGGAGCCATTGTTCTGGCCGTTGAGGTAGACCCATCGCGCATTCAAAAAAGATTAGAAACAAAATATGTTGATGAGGTGGCCTCGAATTTAGATGAGGCGATTCAAAGAGTTCGAAAATATCAGCAAACCAAAGAAGCTAAATCCATTGCTCTCTGTGGGAACATGGCGACAGTGATTCATCAACTCATAGAAAAAAACTTTACTCCTGATTTATTAACAGATCAGACCTCCGCCCATGATCCCTTAGTAGGGTATATTCCCGAGGGATTAACCTTGGTCGAGGCCCAAGAGCTCAGGCTGTCGAATCAGAAACAATATCTAGAAAGAGCCTACCAAAGCATGGCCAAACATGTGCTTGGAATGTTAGAAATGAAAAAAAGAGGTGCTGTGACTTTTGATTATGGAAATAACCTACGAGCTCGAGCTTTAGAAGCAGGTGTTAAAAACGCCTTTGATTTCCCTGGTTTTGTTCCCGCCTATATTCGACCCCTCTTTTGCAAGGGGAGTGGCCCTTTTCGATGGGTGGCTTTATCTGGGGACCCACAAGATATTAAAGTTACTGACGAGGCATTAAAAAAATTATTTCCTGAAAAAACACATCTACATCGTTGGCTTGAAATGGCGGAAAAAAGAATTGCTTTTCAAGGGCTTCCTGCCAGAATTTGTTGGTTGGAATACGGAGAAAGAGCCAAAGCCGGCTTGTTATTTAATCAATTAGTTAAAGAAAAAAAAGTATCGGCCCCGCTGGTGATTGGTCGTGATCATTTAGACTGTGGCAGTGTTGCTTCCCCCCATCGGGAGACGGAAGCAATGCTAGATGGGAGTGACGCGGTTTCTGATTGGCCACTGCTTAATGCTTTGGGAAATGTGGCCTGTGGAGCCTCTTGGGTCAGTCTTCATCATGGTGGGGGAGTAGGTATGGGATATAGCCAACATTCTGGACAAGTCATTGTCGCAGATGGAACAGAAGCGGCGGCTAAAAGATTAGAACGCGTTTTGACCTTTGATCCCGCTATGGGAATATTCCGTCACGTAGATGCGGGTTATCCCGAGGCAAAAAAAATCGCAATAGAAAGAAATGTCAAAAGTTTGTGGCTTTAGGGACCGTGGATGAATAACCTTTCAGTTCTGGCTTCCAACTTTTCACATCGAAATTAATAGACTCTTAGAAAAAGAACTGTAATCCCGTTTTTATTCCGGTTCGTTTGATTTCAGGAGAGACACTGCTACCATTATTTTTTTGAATGTCCTCATACCATTCCCCTAAAATGCGGATCGCCTTAAAATCGATAAATAAACCGCCAGTTGTATATTGCCCGGTGACATCGCCAAAAGTGGCATCATTGGTCGGAAGGTAGTTTCGATAAATGCCATTGATTCCCAAAAAGGGATTCAAATAAATTTGAAGACTTATTTGGCCAAATTGATTTCGGAGAAGTGTCCTGGGAGTGATATCAGAAACAGTTCTAGTGCGTTGTCCAAAATGGATTGACAAGTGAGTGCTTTGAATCGAGTTCCCTAAAAGACGCAAATTGATACTTCCCGATAAATCATTTTCATGCTCATCACCTCTGTTTTCATATTCTAAGCTCAAACCCAAAAATTGGGCATACGCTTGAATGACAGCTCCAGTGGTAATGTATTCCAGTGTGGTTTGATTTTCTGTTGATTGGTAATTGTTATAGGAAAATCCCAACATGAATTCGTAGGGGGAAGGGGAGTTCATGGCCAACCAGAGATCCATTAACTTGTTTCGCTCTTTTTGTGCGAGCCATTCAGATAACGTCCAGCGGGAACCCTCGCGTTTATTGGCTCTTTCAAAAAGTTTTGCATTGTCAAAAGCAAAAACAGGAGGCGAAAAACAAAAAAGCGAAACCAATAAGAACGAAGCAGATAATCTAAGGATTTGAAAACGAAACTGTTGATACATGACTTTATTGTACCAGATTCGATTAGTTAAAAATTAAAAAAATGAATAAAAAAATGATGCCTAAGTGCATCAGTTGTAAAGTCATCCTACAAACTCATATTGCTAAAATCCAACAAGATGAACCATAATGAAACGACTCACGATACGAGTTCTTAATAGGAGAAATTATTCAGTGGAAAGTTTAAAATATTACGTTCATGATATCAGTCCTTTTGCTCTTCATTTTACGGGAAATATAGGAATCAGATGGTATGGTTTGAGCTATATGGTTGGTTTTGTATGCTCTTATTTTTTGATCAAATGGATTTGTGAAAAACAAAAATTGGGATTGGCTCCAGAAATGGTAAGTGATTTTGTAACTTATTGTGCCATTGGTACCATGTTAGGTGGCCGATTGGGTTATTGTTTATTTTACTCCCCAGATTTATTTATTAAATTTAAATCGGAAATACCCTTCTGGGGAGTCCTAGCTGTGAATGAAGGGGGCATGGCTTCCCATGGGGGAATGATTGGAATTGTTGTCGCCTGTCTAGTTTTTGCAGCCAAAAAAGGGATCAGCACTTTGTATCTCTTAGATCTGGTTTGCTTGTGCGGCCCCATCGGATTTTTCTTTGGAAGAATTGCCAATTTTATTAACGGGGAGCTCATCGGAAGGCCCATTCAATCTGCCGTTGCCTGGGCGGTTAAGTTTCCGTCAGATATGTTAAGTTGGTCCATGAGTGATACGGCGAGATTTCAAGGCCTGGGAGATGCCTACGCAAAGATAGGTGGAAGCAAAGACCAATGGCTTTTATGGGTAGATCAAATGAAATATGATCTGAAGGCTAAGGAATCAGTTACTGATTTTATTCATAAAGTGATTCAACAAATTCAATTGGGGGACAAAGATTTAGCCTCAAAAGTAGAGCCTTTGCTCATCGCGCGACACCCTTCGCAACTTTATGCCGCTTTGATTGAAGGTCTTCTGGTATTTTTATTTTTATTTTTATTTTGGCGAAAACCCAGAAAGTTAGGAACAGTAGGTGCCCTATTTGGAATACTTTATTCCCTTGGTCGAATGTTTGACGAGTTTTATCGTATGCCTGATGCTCATATTGGGTATCAGTTATTTGATCTTACTCGAGGACAGTGGTTGAGTATTGGTTTTGCTTTAATTGCCTTGATTTTGGGAGGTATCTGGCAGCGCACAGGAACCATTACCAGTCCTGGTTGGGGTAAAGTTGATTCGATCAAATTAGGTCGCAAATAGAATCAAAAAAACTTAATATTTAATAAAAGTAATAGATTCAAAAATAAAAAGTTTAATAGTAATAAATTCAAAAATAATCTGTATTTTTATTTATAGATAAAAATATCCTTGAATTTGGGTTCGTATTAAGCAATGAGTTACATCAAAAGTGAAAAAATAAAAAGCTTATGAAATAAGCTTTTGAAAGGAAATTTTATGTTTATCAAAGGTCTGTTTTTAATGTTGGTAGGAGTTGCTGCTTTTGCCACTAGTTATCCTCCGGACTATACGATGAAGGGAAGCTGTCAAATAAGTGGTCCTGTAAAAGTCTGTCGTTTCTTGCAATCGAGCATGAATGCCGTTTTAGATATTTATTATTCTGGGAACCTCAAAAATTCAACGCAACTTTATGCCTTCGTTCAGGCAAATTATAATACCAGCCATCCCTATGGAACATTTTTAATGAGTAACAACACTGGGACGGATGCTTTTGTAAGACTTACCAGCGGATGTTTGGTCTCATTTGGGCATAATTGCATTCAAAATGGAACAGATCTGATGAGAGATATTTTAAGATATGCTCAAAGGCCCACAGGAGTTTTGAATGCACTCAGCCTTGAAGTTGCTATTGTTAATGGAAATGGAGTTTGGGATAATTTCGGCTATAAAAATAATTACAAATTTTATTTCCCTGAGATGTAGCATTTCCTTCTACAAACTTGCTACTTACAATTAAGTAGCAAGTTACAAAATATTTACCAAATAAATATTCTTTCTGAATCTGATAAAGTCATTGGTTGGCCAGTCTGGCAAGAAAAGGCATCTTGAAAGCCCGGTTGGTGTTTTACTTGTTCGTTGATGCGTGCCCAGCCTAAAGAATGAGGATCTGTTTTGAGCAATCTTTCTGCGGTTCCAGGTCGAATGACGTTGCACCAGGTGCGAGCGTAGGCGATAAAGAACTTTTGCTTGTCTTCCTTGTCCCCCTTACCCTCAGGGAAGGCCGCATGATAGGCGAAACTCAACCCGACAAGATCAGCCACATTTTCTCCTAGTGTTAACTTTCCGTTGTGACCAATTTTATTAAACTGCTCGATCATTCTTTCGCCACGCTTTTGAAATTCAGCCAAATCTTTCATAGGCATCCACTGTCTTAAACGTCCAGTTTCATCGAATTTGGATCCTTGATCATCGATTCCATGGCCCAGCTCGTGTCCCATGACCGCGCCTACGGCACCTAGATTTTCAATAACTAAACCATCCTTATCAAAGAAAGGAAATTGCAATATTCCAAGGGGCATAACAAATTTATTTTCCGTAGGTGAAAAATAAGCGTTGACTGTTAAAGGCCCCATTCCCCAAGCATCCTTATTAACGGGTTCGGCAATTTCTTTAAGAGTTTTCCTAAACAAGGCTTCATTTAGTTTCCTTGAATTTTCAATAGGCTCGGAGGGAGAATAGTTTTGGATGGGATTGAAGTTCCATTCGCGATCAGTTGTAGGGGCAATAATTTGGAGTCGACAGGTTTTTATCTTTGCTTTAGCGGTGGTTTTTGCTTCCTCTGAAAGCCATTTGTTTTTTTCAATACCGAGAAGAATTGAATTTCTTATTTTTTCTGAAACTTCCATCACTTTTCCCTTTGGAAAATGAGGAAATATTCTATCCATTAATATCTCATCAATTTCCTTTTCAAAGGCATTCATGAGGTTCATCGTGCAACGCTCAGGCCTTTCGGGACGTTTTTCAGCACCGCCTAAGTAGGCATGATTGAAATCAAATTTCCTCTTAAAATACTGAGGATAGGCGTCGTCCATGAGGGGAGATAAAGTTTTATAAAGATAAATGTCTTTTAAAGTAGAAAGTTGATTTTCGTCTAGATTTTGATTTAAAAAGGTTAGTGCCTCAGGAATGTTGACTCGGACATCAAGATCTTTAGGGGTAAGAGCAAAAATTTTCTCCATTTTTAATTTTGGAAATTCTTTTAAAAAATCGGCTTGTGGTTTTTGTCTTTTTTCACTCCAACGTTGTCTTCTTTCTGCGGCTTTGGGGTATATATCAACAAAAGCCTTTTCAAATTGATACATCTTTTCTATCCTGGCTTGAATGACCTCTGAACTTAATGTGGGGAAAAGAGTTTTAAAGAAAAAAGTAAGAAGACTCTTATATGCTGTGATCAATTCAGGCCTTTCATAATAGGAGTGGTCAGGCAAATTCATAAAGCTACTAGCGACATAGATATCGTATTTGTCAGGGTTTTCAGCATTAGCAGAACTATCAAAGCGAATCATGGAATATCTGCCATGTTGAATATTTTCTTTGTCATATCTAAGTAAGTCATCAATTGAAGTAATTTTAGCGAACTCTGATATAACCTGCGAAACTACTTCTTTTTCTTCTGTCTTTGCCGCTTTTTTATTCATACAAGCGAGGTAATAACTTTGTAATTGGTTTCCCCTCGGATTTAATTTTTTTTCTGTGGAAATGTTTTTAAAGAAAGCTTTTTTCTTTTCTAGGATTCGTTCGTAGGAGTCATTAAAGGCAAAGGTATGTGAGCTACGATCAGGTCTTAATTTAAAAGTAGACTCAGCCTCTGAGCAGACATATTTATGAAAATCTTCACAGGCGGATACGCTCTGACTTAATGGGAATTCTCTTTTTTCAGGGATGTCGCTTGAAGGGGTTTTCTTCAAAGTTTTGGCGGAGGAGATCATAAAGCTTGAACAAAATAATAAAAGGATAGAACTAAAAAAAAACAATTTCATTTGAATCCCTTCGAAAGGTAAATGCGTTTTCTGTATTATTTTATTTATGCGTAAGCGAGTTTGTCATTAAGAACTTTGCGCTGAACCAAAAACTGTTCCTATAGCCGACCATCACACTAACTTAATTTACTTGGTATATGACGTCCTATTTGCCATTGGACATCGTATAAATCGGCTATTATTGCCATATTTTTGTTATATATCGACAGTTTAAGATTGTTTTGTCGGGCGTGACGAAATGCGCTCAAATGTCTGGAACTCTACAGTGGAAGAAATAGTAATTTTTGTTAGAATGGTCACTTGTTTGGTTTTAAGACTTTCCAAATACGGTTGAATTTTGATTCAAGGGTGAAGTATGACGAGTAGCAAGATATCTTTGTTGATTTTATTCATTTCAGTGGTCTCCTTTTCTGAATCTTCCTGCCTAAAGGTGTATAGCGGAGCGAAAGAAATTGAGAACGCTAGAATTAACGCTAGAATAACCGAAGTCTTAAAAAAAGTTAGGGCGGACGAACAGAAATATTTAACTTTGTTTTCTGATGCTTTTCATACTGAATTTGGTCAGGCCTTGGAAGAAGGATTTAAAGAAACACTTCGTAAAGTTATTTTATATCCTGAAAGGATTGGAAAAGAAGAAGAAGATAGGCTTAAGAATGGAATTCAAAATCCAGATGGATCGCTTGTTTTGGGAGATTTAAAGTATTTTTTTAATTTCAATCATATCATCGTGCCTGAACAGCAAAAAAAAGCAGAAAAACTTCTTAGTGAGATGAGGAATAAGGATGAAAGCTTGTCTTCAATGGAATTAGCGGCATTGAGGTTTAGTAAAATTATTGGAAGAGATTTTGATTTACTTATCGGAACAGAGTTTGAAGTAGATGAGGTAGCGATTAAATCTATGAAGTATAACTTTTTGAAATATTTTACCTTCGCAGGGAAGGAGTTATCCTCATCGGAGTTCGAAAAGTTGTACCAAGAAAAGGTCATCGTCGATGACCCCTACGCTCAACAACGATTTGATTTTGCACAAAGCTATCCTGATTTTGTAACTTCAGAAATGATAAAAAAACGGAATCATCGAATTTTGAAAGGATTAGAAAACTATGATAGTATCGTCAGAAAACAAGAACAAAATAAAGTCGTTGAGGGTCTCACGACTCAGGCAAAGATTGAGGAAAGAAAGCAACAAGTTGTTGAACTAGATAGAATCATCAGTGAAGATGATCTGTTAAGGGAATCCCTGGACACTTTGCGAAGGGAGTACTGGTATAACAAAGGCAAGGACTCAAATTTCAAGTCAGCTAAAGAGATTGAAGATTTTGTGATATCCAAAGCGAGAAATTTATACCTTCTAAAAAGTCGATTCGATCTCTTTGTCCAGGATGTTGATTTTAAGTTGTTATCCAAAGTTTTAAGACCTAATCATGAGTATTCAACTTTAATTAGTGAATTAGAAAAGAAAAAATTTATTTTATCTAGAACAAATAAATCCAACGAGGTCATACTTAATTTGTTAAAGACCAGGAGAGGAATGGATATATTTAGAATCGCTAGAGAATTAAAACAGCGAAAAGCCACTTTTACTTCAGAGGATCTGAAAAGTGCCTTACAGGAAAAGATTAAGCATTTTGATAGGCTATGGGAATTTGTAAGTAATGATGAAGGGCGCTTAAATACGGAGTTAATTCGAGAAGAAAAGATGATTCGAACGGCACTCACGGAATCTGAAGCTCAAGATATTTTTCGTATTATGAGTTACACTTCTGGAATCAGATTATTTGATCTGGTAAAGTACGATCCTGCTTCCAAATTTGGTTTTTGTTTTGGTCGTGCTTTTTTTGGAAATATGATCATGTTGCAGAACGGAATCCATCGCAATTCCATTAAAAAAATATTTGTTTATGGGCCGATGAAAGGTGGTTTTTTTGGTTGGGGTTTTCATGTTGCAGTGATGGTTGATAAAGCTGATGGAGGTTTTTGGGTTCTAGATCCTTCACACGGTAAAATTGAAACAGCTGATTCGTGGTTTGCTCATTATGAAAGGGCCTCAAAGGATGGAAGGATTAAGCTGGATATTGCCACGGGAGATAGGTTTGGGCGTAATGGTTATGGTTCCAGCTCTTGGTCTTCTCTAAGAAAAGATTATGATAGCGTGCTTAATGAAAAATTTGGTACAAAATATAAGTACTTCGTAGATATTCTTAAAGTTTTAACACGAAATAAGTTTTTGCCAGAAAAAGATAAAACATTAGTTGTGAGAGCCTTTGATAAGGCAATGGAAATGTTTGGCATCGGACTTTAGTTGACCGCCCTGGGTAGATTATGCCATCCTTCCTTTGAAAATATATTTTGAAAAGGGCGCTACTATGGATAATCTGAACAAATCAATCACAATCAAAAGACTTAATGATTTAAACACCTTGGTCAGCTTAAGCAAACGCCGAGGCTTTGTCTTTCAGAGTTCTGAAATTTATGGAGGTTTAGGCAGTTGCTGGGATTATGGTCCTTTGGGCTCTCTAATGAAATTAAATGTAAAAAAAGCCTGGTGGCAGGCAATGACTCGAAGGGCTGATATGGTTGGAATAGATGCTTCCATTCTGATGCATCCGATGGTGTGGAAGGCATCAGGTCATGTGGATGGCTTTAGTGATCCTTTGGTCGATTGTAAAAACTGTAAAACAAGATTTAGGTCAGATAATACCGATTCTTATCTTAATGAAAAGAAATGCCCTCAGTGTGGGTCGCAAAATTTGTCTGAGCCAAGACAATTTAATTTGATGTTTAAAACCCATATGGGACCTGTGGAAGATGGCTCCAATGCAATTTATTTACGACCCGAAACGGCCCAGGGGCATTTTGTAAATTTTCAAAATTGTCAGCAGAGCTCTAGGTACAAGGTTCCTTTTGGTATCGCTGCCATTGGAAAATCTTTTCGAAACGAAATCACTCCTGGAAATTTTATTTTTAGAACTCGAGAGTTTGAACAAATGGAAATGCAGTATTTTGTGAAACCCGGGACAGATGAGAAGTATTTTGAACAATGGAAAGAAACGAGAATGAGTTTCTATTTGAAATATAATATAAATCCGGAAAATTTGCGTTTTCATCCACACGGACCTACAGAGCTGGCTCATTATGCAAAAGCTGCCGTCGATGTCCAGTATAAATTCCCAATGGGATTTAGTGAGCTTGAGGGTATTCATAACCGTTCTGATTTTGATTTAACCCAGCATTCAAAGTTCTCGGGAAAAAATTTAGAATATTTCGATGAAGCCAATAAAGAAAAGTACATTCCCTATGTTATTGAAACGGCTGTTGGCTGCGACCGTTTATTTTTGGCCTTTATGTGTGATGCGTACCGTGAAGAAGTTTCTAAGGAAGAATCAGGGAGTGAAGATACAAGAATTGTTTTGGGTCTGCATCCTGATCTAGCTCCCTATAAAGTGACAGTATTGCCTTTATCTAAAAAAGAAGAACTCACAGGGGTGAGTGAGAAATTGCGTGATCAATTGGCTGAAGATTTTGACGTTTTATATGATGAAACGGCCTCTATTGGAAAACGTTACCGTCGACAGGATGAGATTGGCACCCCTTTCTGCGTTACAGTTGACTTTGAAACGGCCAAGGATCAGGCTGTAACCATCAGACATCGTGATAGCATGGTTCAGGAGAGAATCTCGATGACTCAATTAAATTCCTATGTTTCTAAAAAATTAAAAAACTTTTAACGGGAGTTCCTCTGCGAACGCGCGTTTTTAGAGTTGCTTAGTAAGTTATTTTACAAAAGGAGAAGGTATGCAAGTTCCTACAAGTCAAAATAAGTCCAGCAAATCGTCAGAAAGTGTTAATACAAAAATCCCCGATAAATTTGTTTATTTTTTTGCAGCTGGCGAGGCTGACGGCAATGCCGGAATGAAAAGTATTTTAGGTGGAAAAGGTGCCAATCTTGCAGAAATGACGGCTTTAGGATTGCCGGTGCCTCCTGGGTTTACTATCTCGACAGAAATATGCACGCACTTTTTTGCTAATGGCGGTCAGCTACCTGAATGGGTGAGACCTAAAGTGAAAGAAGCTTTGGCTAGAGTGGAGTCTAAAATGGGGAAAAAATTTGGTGATGTGAAAGACCCACTTTTGTTTTCTATTAGATCGGGAGCTCGTGCTTCCATGCCTGGAATGATGGATACTATTTTGAATTTGGGATTGAATGATCAGACAGTAGAAGGTTTGGCTCAGTCTTCGAATCAACCTCGCTTTGCGTGGGATTCTTACCGTCGATTTATTCAAATGTATTCTGATGTTGTTCTGGGTATGAACTCGACTTTATTAGAAGTCACACTTGAAGATTTAAAAGAGGAAAAGAAATATAAATTAGATACAGAGTTAACAGTGGAGGATTTAAAAATTCTCGTAAAGAAATTTAAAGATCTCGTGCATCAAATGACTGGGCAAGTTTTCCCTGCGGACCCCTGGGATCAGTTATGGAGAGCCATTTCAGCCGTATTCAGCTCTTGGGACACTCCAAGGGCCATAACCTATCGCGAATTACATCACATACCTTCAAGTTGGGGCACTGCTGTTAATGTTCAATCCATGGTTTTTGGAAATAGAGGTGATGATTCTGCAACGGGAGTGGCTTTTACTAGAGATCCCTCTACGGGGAATAAAGAATTTTTTGGAGAGTATTTGATCAATGCTCAGGGGGAAGATGTGGTTGCTGGAATTCGAACACCTCAGCCCATCACCAAATTAGCTGCGGAGAAGACGCCATTTAAATCGTTGGAAGAGGTGATGCCTTTGGCTTATGCTGAATTAGAAAAATTCTATACCCAGCTAGAACGACATTATCGAGACATGCAAGACATCGAATTTACCATTGAAAAAGGGAAGCTGTGGATGTTGCAAACTCGAACGGGAAAGAGGACTGCGAAAGCGGCATTAAAAATGGCCTGCGATATGTTGGATGAAAAATTAATTAGTGAAGAGGAATCATTGTTGAGAATTGATCCAAGTTCTTTGGATCAATTGCTGCATCCCACATTGGACCCTCAATCTGCAAAAACTATGCTGGCGAAAGGCCTTCCTGCAAGCCCTGGCGGTGTTCATGGACAGATTGTTTTTTCTTCCGAAGAAGCTGTTGAATGGAAAGAAAAAGGGAAAAAAGTTATTTTAGTCCGAATAGAAACCTCGCCAGAAGACATTGCTGGAATGGTGGCCGCCCAAGGAATTTTAACCACGAGAGGTGGAATGACCTCCCATGCGGCTGTTGTTGCCAGAGGCATGGGTAAATGCTGCGTCGCCGGGTGCGGTGATATGGAAGTGGATTATCGCAATCAAACCATGAAAGCCAAAGGTTATGTATTAAAAAAAGGGGACATTATCACTTTAGATGGAAGCAGTGGGGAAGTCTATCTGGGGGAAGTGAAAACCATCGAACCTTCCTTGGATCAAAACTTTGAGCGGATCATGAAGGTTGCCGATCATATCAGAAGATTAAAAGTCAGAACCAATGCGGACACTCCTAAAGATGCTAGCACGGCTAGAGGTTTCGGTGCTGAGGGAATTGGTCTATGTCGAACAGAGCATATGTTTTTCGGTCCTGACAGAATAGATGCGATGAGAGAGATGATCATTGCCGATAATAAAACAGATAGGGAAAAAGCCTTGTTGAAATTACTACCCATGCAGAAAAGTGATTTTTACTCCCTTTTTAAAATCATGGAGGGGTTTCCAGTCACGATAAGGTTATTAGATCCTCCATTGCATGAATTTGTTCCCCATGGGGATAAAGAGACCCAAGAGCTTTCCGTCCGAATTGGAATGGACTTTGAAAAATTAAAGGCCAAGATTAAAAATCTTCATGAGTTTAACCCTATGTTAGGACATCGTGGATGTCGCTTGGCTATCACCTACCCAGAGATCTATCAAATGCAAGTCCGGGCTATCGCCGAAGCCGTTTGTGATTTAATAAAAGAAGGGAAAAGTATTTCTCCAGAAATAATGATCCCTCTGGTGGCCTTAGAAAAAGAATTGGAAGTACTTCGCGAGTTAACAGTTCATGAGATAGAGAAGGTGCAAAGAGAAAGATCAATTAAATTTAAATACACTGTGGGTACCATGATCGAGTTACCTCGCGCTGCCATCATGGCAGAGTCCATTGCTGAGTATGCTGATTTTTTTAGTTTTGGAACTAATGATTTGACTCAAACCACTTTGGGTTTATCTCGTGATGATGCGGGAAGATTTCTTGGATCTTATGTAAGCCAAGGGCTTTTTGCGAAGGACCCCTTTGTCTCTATTGATAAAAAAGGTGTTGGCGCTTTGGTTAAGATGGGTGTTGAGCTAGGTCGAAGGGCAAAGCCTGATTTAAAAACAGGAGTCTGTGGTGAACATGGTGGGGATCCAGAGAGCATCGAGTTCTTTCATCAAGTTGGTTTAGATTATGTGAGCTGTTCTCCTTACCGCGTCCCCATTGCTAGATTGGCAGCGGCCAGAGCCCAACTTCTCTCTAAGAGGGAAAGGGTATTGGTTTTATGATTTGGGTTTACACATAAATTTAACTTGATTGATTTTTTATTTTTGTGAACAATAACGTTAGTAAGAAATAAAATAACACAAGAATTGGAAGTTTATGGAAGATGAATTTGGTAAGGGAAGTCGGAAGATACTTTTAATTCTTCCACAGTTTCAGTTAAAGTTTCTAAGGTTTTTAGCTGTTGTGACGGCGGTTGTGTGTTTGATCTTTTATGCAGCAATATTTGCCTTTATTGAGTATTGGAAGCATATAGGAATTTCTTCGGGTCTTCCAGAGACCAGTGTTTTTTTTGATTTTTTAGCCCAAATGAAGCTAAGTTTAGGCTATTTTCTGAGCGTGACATTAATCCTCACGGTGGCCATCATTTTGACTTTGGGTCTTTACATGTCCCACAGAATAGCTGGTCCTATTTTCAATTTGATAAAGTATCTTAAAGAAATACAAACAAAGGGTTGGGTAGGGCCTCTTTTTTTTCGTGCAGATGATTTTTTTTCTGAGCTACCAGAAAATATTAATTCTTTTATCACTTATTTTAAGATATCAAAGCAAGACGCCAATGACAAAAAATGATATTATTTTGTTTTTTTTTGGAATTGTTTTTTTCATTCTAGGAATGAATTACCTGGTTTTTCAAAAAACAGGTAGGACGCCTATAGGAATTCAAAAACTTCAAGCAATTTTTGCAGGAAAAGAAGATTCTGAATTGATTCATTCCTTAGAAAAAGTGACTTCAAAATCGAAAGGTGAAACCGTTGAGCTTGTCAAGTCGATGTTTTTAATGAAAAAACAACATATTGATTTCTTAATAAATCAGTCTGAGTCAAAAGTAAAAGCAAAAGAATATATAGAATCAGAAATCGCGACATTTAATTATCAGAAACTAAGTGATGATTCTTTAAGCTATTTGGAGATGCTTTTCTTGAATTATTTTAAAGTGCAAAGGGATGTCAATTTAGCCCTGAAGCAATATCAGTTTGCGGCTCTCAGTTTAAGTTCTCAAAATGGGAAAAATGAAGGATGGCTTAAAAAACTACAGATTCATTTATTAAGTGCTTTTCCAGAGGAGAAAATCCAACTGGCTCATAAGTTAAACTCAAAATAGGTCTGCATCTAAAAAAGTTCGATCATTTATTTTTTTGATTATTCTTTGTTGTAAAAATGTGATTCCGACAAGCCGCGTTTCCAAAGTATAAAGTTGAAACATAAAAAAAGCTCTATAAAAATTAGTGACGAGATAGAAGGTTATTGAAAGCCCCTGTTTAGAGGAGGGCGAACTTTAAAAAAGGAAGATAAATTGAGAATTAAAAAACTCGAGCTTGTTGGCTTTAAATCATTTAAGGATAAAACAGTTATTCAATTTGATGCAGGAATTACAGGTATTGTAGGGCCAAATGGTTGTGGAAAATCAAACATTGTAGATGCTTTGGTTTGGGTCATGGGCGAAATGTCTGCAAAAGATTTACGTGGATCGACGATGACAGATGTTATTTTTGCTGGGGCCGAGGGTTTTGCCCCTTTGGGCATGTGTGAAGTTTCCCTGACTTTGGAGAATGATGGAGGGCCTTTCCCCGCAAAATATTTAAAACACAGTGAGATTATGGTGACTCGAAGACTGCATCGAAACGGCGAAGGTGAATACTTTGTAAATAAAGAGCCTGCGCGCTTGAAAGATGTTCAAGAGATATTTATGGATACCGGAGCCGGCTCAAAAGGATTTTCTATTATCCAACAGGGAATGATCGGAAAAATCATCACAGCAAAGCCTGAAGATCGTCGTCATTTAATCGAAGAAGCCGCTGGGATCACTAAATTCAAGGCTCGTAAAAAAGAATCGCAAAGAAAATTGCAGCAGACAGATCAGAATCTCATTAGGTTGCAAGATATAGTTGGTGAACTTAAACGACAAATAGATAGTTTACAGCGTCAGGCTCAAAGAGCCGAGCGGTATCGAAACTTAAAGAACCAGATTGAGGATTTAGATTTGTGGTTGTCTTCGAGACAATACCTTGATTTTAAGTCAGTAGCGGATGAGGCAGAGAAAATTTTTAAGGAAACACAGGATCTAGAAATTGCTGGGGAATCCAAATTAGCCCAATTGCAAGTTGATTTTGAGACTCTGAAATTACAAGCATTAGAAAAAGAAAAAACAGTTCATAGTCTTCAAAATACCTATTTTGAAAGTCAGGCTTTGGTATCTAAAAAAGAAATGGAGATTCAAGAACTTAAGTTTGAGATAGAACAGGCTCGTCGAAATGAACAAATGACGGGTAATTTAGTTCAAGAACAACAGGCTAGATGGGCTCTTCTAAAAAGAGATCAGGAGCAATTGCAAGCGCAAGAGGAAGAAATGAAAATTTTTCTTGAAGATTTGCAGCAAAAATTTTCCGATAAAAATTTAAATTTTCTTCGAGATCAAAAGCGGATTCAAGAAGTGGACGATCTCTTAACAGAGAAAAGGCGTGAGTTGTTTGCTGTGGGGCAATCGGAGAACTCTTTGGAAGTTAAGGCCAGTGGCCTTGATTCTCAGATTCAGGACATTCAAGAAAAAGAAATCAATGAACAAATGGTCGTTGATGAGCTACGCGAGAAAAAAATTGAATTTGAATCTCGAAGAGGTCGGATACTTTATGACCTCGAAAAAAATAAAGAACTAGCTGCTAATTTGATTAAAGATGTGGAGTCTTTCCAAGAAAATAAAAAAAACATTCAAGATCAACTTTCTCAGAAAAAAGAGGAAGTCGAAGAATTTAAGGATCGTCTTGGGCAAGTAACATCCAAATTGTATGGATTAGAAAATTTGCAATCCAGTTTTGAAGGCTATGAGTCTGGTGTCAAATCAGTGATGCTTTGGCAAAAAGCCAAGGAAGTTCATGCTGATGGATCTATAAATTTTCAACCTGTTTCTGACGTGGTGGAAGTCGATTCCGCCTATGAGGTTGCCATGGAAGCAGCCTTGGGAAATCGATTGCAAATGCTACTTTCAGAACAGTCAGACAAGCCCTTAGAGGCCGTTAATTATTTGAAGGACTCAAGATCCGGCAGGTCTAGTTTTTTGGCTGCCGATGCAATTACCGAGAATTTTAAAGAGGCAACTCCTATAGATGAACAAGGGGTTCAAGCTTTGTTACGGGATGTGGTTAAAACTAAAGCTCCCTTTCAGGCCACTGTAGGATATTTTGTCGATGGAATCGCCGTTGTAGATTCCCTTAGGACAGCTTTAGCTCTTCGACCTCGTTATCCCGGATGGAGTTTTGTCACTCTCGATGGAGACACACTGACCGAAGATGGAGTTATTTCAGGCGGTTCATTGGATGGGGCAGATTCGGGAATTTTACATCGAAAAAACCAAATCAAGGAGCTGTCTTTTCAAAAAAATGAATGGGCTGGAAAATTAACTTTAGCTCAGGCTTCCATGAAAAAAATGGAAGAGCAACTGCAAGAAATCATGGTCAGTTTCGAGGGCGCACAAAAAAGAAAAGTAGATCAAGATTTAAGAGTTCGTGAGTTACAAAAAGATTTGGAACGGGCAGAGCAAGAACTTTCTAATGCTGAGTACGCCGTCGATCGACAGGCCAGAGAGGTCAAGAAAACTCAAGAACAAGGGGTGTCTTTGGCAGATAAATTAGCTCAGATACAAGTGTCCTTAAATGAAGTCAAAAGTAAAAAACAAGAATTAGAAGAGTTAACTCATCAGCTTGATTTAGAGTTTGATCAGACCAATAAAGGCTTTCCCGAGCTGCAAAAAGAAGTTACGGAATTGCAAGTGGAGCTCGCTTCAAAAAATCAACAGTATTTGGGGATCACTAAACAATACGAAATGGTCACTAAGTCATCGACAGATCTGAGCTTGCAATTATCCAGAATGACCGAAGAGACAGAGATGTACTCAGAGCAAATGACAGAGAATCAATTGCTCTTGGAAGATCGAAAACTTGAATTTGAAAAGTGGTTGGATCAGTTAGAAGTGTTAAAATCAAAACTTTCAATGGAAAAGAATTCCTTTGAAGAAATGTCCCAGGGGCTTAATGAGCTTGCTGAAGAATTAGCGTCGACTCAGAGATCGAAGAATGAGCGAATGTCGCAAATGAATGAGGCTCAATTAAAATGGGACCAGGCTCGCATGAAAGAACAGTATCTTGTTGATCAGGTTCGTGAGAAATATCTATTAGTTCTTCCTGAAATTGTTGAGAAATACGTTGAAAGAGGCGGAGACGCTTACCTTGCTGAAGTTGAATTAAAGGAATTAAAGGAAAAAATAAGCAAGATTGGCGAAGTAAATCTTTCGGCCATCGAAGAGTACGAAGAGACTTCAAAACGTTACGAGTTTTTAACAAAACAGCATGACGATTTAGTTGAAGCTAAAGAACAATTAAGACGTGTGATTGACAGAATTAATCGAATCTGTTCGAAACGATTCAAAGAAACATTTGATTTAGTAAACGATCGATTTACCCGTGTATTTCCTGTTCTCTTCGGTGGGGGAGAAGCGAAGTTAGAACTCCATGAGGATCCTGAAAAAGGCGAGATGGGGATCGAAATTATTGCTAAGCCTCCGGGAAAGAAAATGCAAAATGTAACCTTGATGTCAGGTGGTGAAAAAGCTCTTACGGCCGTAGCCTTAGTTTTTTCAATTTTTCTTGTAAAACCATCACCCTATTGCTTACTTGACGAGGTAGATGCTCCTTTAGATGATGCCAACGTCTTTCGCTTTAACGATCTTGTTAGGGAAATGGCAAAAAGATCACAGATTATCGTGGTAACTCATAACAAGCATACAATGGAAGTGGCTAAAAAACTTTATGGGGTTACGATGCAAGAAAGAGGTGTTTCTACAATGGTTTCAGTGAGCCTTCAGGATATTAAATAATATGGGAGAACTTCAACAAAATGCAATAATTTGGCTTGTTGTTTTTATTTGCCTGATGGCCCTCATCGCTTTTCTGCCTTTTGTATTTAAAGCTTTAAAAAAACCGGAAAAAAGAATTGAGGCTAGTGCTGATTCGGCAGTTAATTCTGTTGAGAATGAGGATGTTGGTTCAGCTCTTGTAAAAACCAAAGACCATATTGTAGGTAGAATCAAAAACTTATTTCGTCTTTCTGAATCACCTGCATTAGAAGAGATTGAGGAAATATTATATACCTCTGACATGGGAACGCAAACGGTCTCGACCCTGATGGCCAAGCTAGATGAAGACCTTTCGAAAAATCAAAAAAGAGAATTGTCAGTAATTAAGGACTCATTACGAAAAGAAATTTTAAGGATATTTAATCAGGTTCCTGAAAATTTGGAACCCCTTGGAGAAGCCGCTCAGTTAGATTTAATATCTCGAATAAAATGGAGTCAACAGGGCCCGACGGTCGTCATGATTGTTGGGGTCAATGGGGCTGGAAAAACAACGACCATTGGTAAATTGTCTGCCTATTTTGCATCACAAAATAAGAAAATTTTGGTAGCCGCTGGCGACACTTTTAGAGCGGCGGCCCAAAATCAATTAAAAGTTTGGACAGACAGGGCTCAGGTCGAGATCTTTTCTCCTGAAGGGATTTCAGATCCAAGCGCTGTGGCTTTTGATGCTGTAGCAAAGGCAAAAGCACAAAATTATGATTTGGTGATCATTGATACGGCAGGCAGATTACATACTCAAACGAACTTAATGGAAGAACTTAAAAAGGTGAAGAGAGTCATTCAGAAAAATATCTCGGAAGCTCCCCATGAAGTGATGATTGTTTTAGATGCAAACTCTGGGCAAAATGCTTTACTTCAGGCTAAAGAATTTAACAGTGTCTTAGGGTTGACCGGAGTCATCTTAACTAAGATGGATGGCACGGCCAAAGGCGGAGTCGCTATTGGCATTACCAATGAGTTAAGAGTGCCAATAAAACTTATTGGTATTGGCGAAAAAATTTCAGATTTGAGACCCTTCTCGACAAAAGAATATATTGATTCTATTTTTAATTAGAGTGTGATTAAAAAGTCTTAAATCTTCGTTCTCGTCGGTCGGGCTCCCTGCGACTTGGCTGGGCCAAGCCTCAGTCGCCTCCCTTCTGCGGCCTCGATTTAAGACTTTTTAAATACACTCGTAGCAAAAGTTTAGAAAGTCTTAAGGCTCTTGCTAAAATCTCTCTTGCTAAAATCTGGTTGGTTATAATTTAAGTGGACATTTTAAATACTAAACTTCATGATTGTTTTGCATGTTTCTTCTTAAAATCTTAATTAGTCATAAGTTAATGACTCAGCTTTTGATTTGTTTTCTTTTCATCAATGGAATGACGAGTGCGAGCAGTCTGGCAAATCCATTGACGGCTCATGGGGAAAGAAAAAAAAAGCTTCCTTCCGTATCCTATGAGAATCTTATAGATTGTTTTTCCGAGTTTAAAAATCCAAGTTTAGAGATGGATGTCAATTTAGAGGATCTAAAAAAAACGATTGATTACAAATATAGCACTATCAAATCCACCCTAGGTTCAAGAAGAGTGATCTTTGAAGATTTAAAAGCTGCAGGTGAAAGAGGTGATTCTAAGAAAAGATTGACTATTAGGTTATCAGATTTAAAAAAAAACCCTCCTCTGTATAAAATGACCCTTGAGGTTCTTGGCGGGGACCTTGCCGGCGAAAATATCCTCTTGCCCAAGGTCCATGAAGTCAATCCGTCAAAGGACGTGATAAAGTCATATTTGATTAATGCAAAAATTGAGGAAGATGAAACCCTTTGGTTTGACACAAAGCCAAATAAAATGGAAATGTCCTATAAAATTATCAATGAAAAGCTTGTTGAATTGGACTTCTACTCATTGAATAAGCGAAAAAAATTAAAGTGTGATTTTAGAAAAAAGCGAGGGGTCTTGTGTTTATGTTTAAAAAAATAGAGAAGTTGTTGATTATAACCATTTAAAATATATAATAAATTTAAGTTTTCAACAGAAGAAAATATTTAGGATTATTTTAATGATTTCATCTCAAGCAGATCTAACTAAAAAAAGAGATTCTACCTCAAAGGATGGTCATACCTATGACTTTCTAATTGCCGGTTTGCCTTATAAGCTCAAAACAAATCTTGATGATGCGACAGTGCAGGAACTCGTTGGGTTTATAAATTTAAAAATGGAACAGTCTCTTCAAATGACAAAGACTGGATCTTATCAAAGTGCGGCGATTCTGACAGCATTAAACCTAGCGGAAGAGTTAATCATACTAAAAAGAAAAGCCCATAGAGAATTAGAAAAAGTCGAAGAAAAAATCCTAAAATTATCTAATGAAATTGAAAGCTCAAAAAAAAGTTAGTTCTAGGAGTTTTCATGAAATCCAAAGAACTCTCTAAAACCGAGTGGAGAGTTTATTTTAAAAATCAGATTTCCTTGTTTCTGAAAGAGGATAACCAAGCAGAGATTCGTTCAAAGTGGGAATCTGTATTGTCTCAATTCTTTAGAAACAAAAAAGGTATTTGGGGTTTCTTTTATCCCTTACTTAATGAGCCACCCATTCTTGATTTTTTAGAACAGAATCAGAATCAATGTTTATCCTTTGCTTTTCCCAAAGTGGAAAACCAAGATCTATTTTTTTACCAGGCCGAAAATTTTGTAAGGCACCCTTTAGGAATGAAAGAGCCCAAAGACGGTACCAAGGTTGATCCGATTGAGATGTCTGGTGTTTTGGTGCCAGGACTTGGATTTAATTATCTCGGACAACGGTTGGGAAAAGGTAAGGGATTTTATGACCGGTTTTTAGTGAAATTTAATGGTTTAAAAATTGGAACTTGTTTTGAGGTTCAATACACAAATAAAGATTTTCCAGTAGATCCCTGGGATATTTGCATGGACTTTATATTGACTGAAAATGGACTTAAAAAAATGGAGAGGATTTAAAAATGGAAATAGTCATTTCTGTTATCATAGGAATACTTTTGGGTGGAGTGGTTGTCTTTTTTGTTAAGAAATACAAAGATGATATTCAAAAAAAATCAGCAAAAATGGAAGCTGATAAAATTATCAATAAAGCTAAAAATGAGGCCAACAAAATAAAAAAAGATTCAGAAGCCAAAGCCAAGGATTTTGAGGCCAGAGCCAGGAAGAATTTTGAATTAGACATTCAAAAACAAAAAAATCAATTAAAAAGCAAAGAACAGCAGCTAGAAAAAAAATTACGGGATTTGGATGATCAAAATAAACACAGGCAAGAAGAAAATGAAAAATTTGTTCTATCACTTAAAGATCGTGATGAAAAGATTTCGATTTCTGAACAGCGGATCAGAGAACTTGACAAGAAGGCAGAACAAGAACTTTCTCAACTAAAAGTCAGGTTGCAAAACATGGCTCAAATGACCCAAGAGGAGGCAAAAAGACAATTGATAACGTCTTTGGAAGAAGAAGCTAAATTAGAATCAGCCAAAAAAATTGCCGAAATTGAAGTAGAAACGCATAAAGAATCAAGTCAAAGAGCTAAAAAAGTTATCGCGACAGCCTTGGCAAGATTTGCGGCGGAGTACACCTCTGAAAGAACCGTCAGTGTTCTCGCTCTTCAAAGCGATGAAATGAAGGGAAAAATAATTGGGAGAGAAGGAAGAAATATAAGAACTTTGGAGGCCCTTTGTGGAGTTGATTTGATTGTCGATGACACGCCTGAGGCCGTTGTTATTTCAGGTTTTGATCCCATACGTAGGGAAATTGCTAGAAAAACCATTGAAAAGTTAATGGAAGACGGAAGAGTTCATCCAGCAAGAATTGAAGAAGTCGTTGAAAAACAAAAGTCTGAAATTATGAAATCCTTACGTGAAACAGGGGAGCAGGTCATCCTAGATTTAGGACTGTCGCATATTCATCCAGAACTCATTAAGCTCATAGGTTCAATGAAGTTTAGGATGTCTCAGGCGCAAAATGTTTTAAACCACTCTTTGGAAGTGGCTCATATTTCAGGGCTGTTGGCAGCAGAGTTGGGAGTGAATCCCAAAATAGCCAAACGCGCCGGGTTGCTTCACGATATAGGTAAAGCTATTGATCACGTGGTTGAAGGAAGTCACTCTTTTGTGGGCGCAGAGTGGGCTAAAAAATTTGGCGAATCAGAAGAAGTTTGTCATGCCATCAGAGCCCATCATGATGAAGAAAAACCGAGTACTACCTTGGCCTGGATTGTTCATGCGGCGAATATTTTATCTCACTCACGTCCTGGAGCTCGGCGCCCACAGATGGATAATTACATCCAACGACTTCATGATTTGGAATCCATTGGAAATAGTTTTGATGGGGTGGTAAAAACCTTTGCGATTCAAGCAGGGAAAGAAATCAGAGTCGTTGTGGAGAGCTCAAAGGTGACGGATGAATTTGCGGTTCTCTTGTCTAGAGATATTGCCAGAAAAGTGGAAAGAGAGCTTCCCCAATTAGGTTCTACCAAAGTCACCGTGGTAAGAGAAACACGATCCATAGATATGGCGAGATAAAAAATGATAATTAGCGCGGAAGAACAATTAGAAAGAATTAGTTTTGGTTGTGTGGATTTAATTTCCAAAACTGAATTGCTAAAAAAACTTAAAAAAAGCGTTGAATCAAAGAAGCCTCTATTGATAAAGTTTGGAGCCGATCCCACTCGGCCAGATATTCATTTGGGGCACACGGTAGTTATCAATAAATTAAAAACCTTTCAGGATTTGGGACATCATATTCATTTTTTAATTGGGGATTTTACGTCTCTTATCGGGGATCCCTCGGGAAGAAATCAAACAAGACCTGTTTTGACCAGAGAAGAGATTCAGGAAAATGCAAAGACCTATGCTAAGCAAGTTTTTAAAATTTTGGATCCAGATAAGACAGAAATTGTATATAACTCAAAATGGCTTGAAGCTATGTCAGCTATTGATCTCATCAAACTTTCTGCTAAATACACGGTGGCGAGAATTCTTGAACGTGATGACTTTTCAAATCGGTTAAGGGCCCAAACACCCATTGCTGTCCATGAGCTTCTCTATCCCTTAACGCAGGGATATGACTCGGTAGCTTTAAAGACGGATGTGGAGCTAGGTGGAACTGATCAAAAATTCAATTTGCTGGTAGGAAGAGATTTGCAATCTCAGTATGGTCAAGAACCACAGTGCGTGTTAACAATGCCTATTTTAGAAGGTTTAGATGGCGTAAATAAAATGTCTAAGTCTTTAGATAATTATATTTCAGTGATTGATACTCCTAAAGAGATGTTTGGAAAGACGATGCGGATTTCTGACACTCTCATGTTTAGGTATTATGAATTATTGACCCATTTGAGTTACGGTGAAATTCAGAAGTTAAAAGAAGAGATTCAAAATGGGAAACGGCATCCTCGAGAAGCAAAGGTACAATTGGCCAAGTTTTTGGTAGCCCGATTTCATTCCCAGTCAGAGGCTCAAAATGCAGAAATTGAATTTGATAGAATTTTTGTTCAAAAGGGACTGCCCGATGAAATCCCAGAATTGAAAAGTAAAGAATTGCTTCAACAACCACTAAATCATTTATTGACGAATTGGGGTATGGCGCAAACAAATTCAGAAGCCTCCAGATTGATTGAAGGAGGAGCTGTCAGTATTGATAATGAAAAGGTGACTAATCCCAAGTTTAAGTTGGACTTAATTTCAGGTAGGTCCTTTGTCATTAAGGCAGGAAAAAAGAAGTTTATAAAGATTATTGTTGAATAAAGAAATAGGTGACTAAATGAAAATTAAATTTGTCCCACAAAATATCACCATTGAAGGAAGCTCAGATAAATCTTTGTTGGAATTGGCCTTTGAGAATCATATTGAAATAAAATCGATTTGTAAGGGAGTTCCAAGTTGTGGTGAGTGTCGCATAAAAATTGTAGACGGTGAAAATAATGTTAATCCACCAGGACGAGACGAACTGAGTGTGCTAGGTACCAATTATTTTTTGGATGGTCGTCGTCTTTCCTGTCAAATGAGATGTTTTGGTGATGTCACTGTGGATATGAAAGAACAGTTAGATAGGGATGAACATCAAAATAAAAAAATACGCGGTTTTAAAACAAGCAAAACCTACGAATCTAAGGCTGTTTTAGACACCATGATTTTAAAAGAAAAACCAGAAGAACCCAAAAAAAACAACCGCTAGGGCCACCAAACTTTTGTTCCTAGGAGTTTATTTTTTAATAAAGTCTTGCGCTTCTTTTCCAAGATTTTTTAGAGTGGTTCGCACTTGATCATAGTGGGTGTCATCGACAGAGATAACACCATTCATGTTATAAAGGTTCATAAAAGTGCCTTTTCCTTCTTCTGTATTTAGATAATCAGTTAGGGCATCTTTGATTTTATTTTTAATTTCAGGATCCAAATCTCTACGGAATACAATCGGGTCGTTGGGGATGGGGTCTGTAAGTTTTAAAATTTCAATTTTTTCAAAAACATCTGGAAACTGAGTCAATACAAGTTTTCGAGCATCTTGGGGTTTTCCATCCTTTGTCGGCGTGTAAAAAGTGGCACCTGCATCTACTTGTTTTTGATAAACCATGGTGACAACGGTATCATGTTTTCCAGCAAAAACAAATTCCTTAGGTTTTATATTATTTTTCTTCATAAGATCAATAGGCATTAAAAAACCAGAGGTAGAGGCAGGGTCAACGAAAGCAAACTTCTTTCCATCTAGATCCTCAAATTTTTTTATATGTCCCTTACGCGTGATGATCTGGCCTTGATAGAATTTCTCACCAAATTGAATCCCCATCAATTTGGCTTCAACACCATATTTATCTCTGGCCAGAATATAACCAAACGTGTTCATAATAGCGACGTCCGCCTTCTTTGATCCAAACGCTTCGACAACGGCAATATAACTTGAGGGAACTTTGATATCATAAAAAAGTTTGGTTTTTTTATTGAGGTATTGAGTTACTTTTTTTCCATTATCTTCAAGAACTTGCGAATCTTGTCCAGGAATTAAAAAAAGTTTAATAGGATTTTTTTCGGTTCCTACCTGAATATTTGAAGTGCAGCCAAACAGAAAAAGAAGCATTAAAAAAAAACAAAATCGAGTGAGCATTGATTTAAAGATTTAATGGAGTTCATCCTTGAATGCAAAGAAATTTCCTTTTTTGTGAAATTTTGTGAAACAAAGACGTTGTTGATCTAAAAATACTAAGTCATAATATCTTCGAGTCTATCGAGGAGTTATTTATGAGAAAAAAAAATTTGGTTGCCTATAGATGGTTTTACTTATTTTTAGTACAGTTGACTCTCTTTATGAGTGCCTGCTCAACTCAACCAATCGTTCCGAGTGCAGATAAAATTACCATCAGCCGCGAGAACCCACCTCAAATCTGTAAAAACCTAGGTCGGGTCCAGGGCAGAACAATAAGTGCTTCTCCTAATCTGGAAGCTGCGATTGAAGATATGAAAAAAGAGACCGCCTTTAAGGGGGCCAATTATGTTGTTATGGAAACAGCATCTGGCTATGAGACAGCTGTATCAGGAACCGCATATTATTGTCCCTGAATTCGACGTTCATCTTAAAAAATAATAATAATGATGGCATTTTATTTTTTAGCTATGTTAAAATAGTGGAATGACAAATACATTATTATTAAACAAATATTTTTTATTTTTTTATAGTCTTATTTTGATACAGCCTGTGCTTGCCGATGATTTATATGGAATTTTTATGGTAGTGAAGGGCACTGTCGACGTTGAGTCAGTTAAAACTGGTAAATCCGTTGGCAAAGTGGGTTTGAAAGTTTATCCGGGAGATAAAATTACCACGCAGAAAGACTCGCGTGCTAAAATTTCCATGTCAGATAGAAATGTCATTAACATTTCACCAGACTCTGTGTTGACTATTGCAAAATACGAGAATGATCCGAAATCAAATGTTCGAAATGTAGAGCTCGAACTGGCTCAAGGTAAAGTAAGAAATAACGTTGAACAAAAATATGATGGCGACAAAAGCAAATTTATTATTAAAACACCAACGGCTGTCGCGGGGGTTCGGGGGACTCAATTTCTTACCTCTTTTGATGTGAAAACCAGGGTCACGGAAGTGGTGACTTTTAAAGGTGTTGTCCAGATGGCTCCGGTTTTGGCAAATGGACAGGTTTCCAATAGCGTGGTGACGATTAAAAAAGGTGAAATGTCTTCGGTGAAGCAAGGTCAAGAGAATCCAGAGCCTCCTAAGGTGATGCCTAAAGAAGAAATGAACAAGGCAGATAAAGAAAGCCAAGCTAAGGCCAATCAAAGCTCAGAAACTAAAGTGGCCGATGCCAATCAAAATTCGGAAACAAAAGTCGTCGACGCCAATGAAAAGCCGGCGGAAAAGCAAAATGAAAAAAGAGATAAAGATAAAAAAGTTGATGGGGATAAATCAAGGGAACCAGCCAGTGAGGGAGGCGGTAAAGTTGCTAAAGAAAGACCTGCTGAGAGTATGATTGATAAAAAAGATATGGACTTTGGTGCCGCCAAAGAAATAAAACCCCCTTTAGGTACCGATGTTCCTGTGATGCAGCCACAAATGCCAAGATTACCGCCCTTGGTACAGCCGTCTCAACAAAATCCCGTGATTGATGAGATCGTTCGGAGTAAGCTGAATAAAACAAGGGTAATAGTTAAACCCGTATTACCTAATTAGCAACCATAGAAAAAATATGATGAAAATACTTTTACTCTCTTTGCTGACAGTGTCCCAAGTTTTTGCTTTGGGACAACAAGTGACCCTGCTTCAAAATCAACCCATCTACATAGAATATTTTAATTCGAATAATGCAGGCAAGTCGATTTATTTAACAGTGCTAGAAATTCAAAGCAAAAAAAAAGCCTCCGTTGAGCTGACTCCCTCCAGCGAAGATAAACGAATGTTGAATGGGTATTTTAGAATCCAAATGGACATGCAAAAACTAGCAAGTCAAAATTTGGAATTTTTAACAAAGTCAGGTAACAAATTATTTGCCCATGTGATCCCAAATACGAATTCTCAAGAAAAGGCGCTTTCTGTTGTTTTGTTTAATAAAGAGTCAGAGTGGCAGGAGTACACAGTTCAATTTTTAAATAAAGCCAGGGAAGAACTTCAAAAACAACAAGACAAAATTCAATTGGAAGATAAAAAAAACAGCAAGCTAACAGCAAATGCAAATAATGAGACCAAGGCCATTTTTAAGGAAAAAAAAGAAACTCTTGTAAGATTAAATGACCGAATACAAGAGCAGACAAGGTTGAGTTTTGAAGTGCAAGAGGCTTTGAAAAGAGAAGAACTTTTAAAAAAACAAGAGTTAAAAACTAAGGAAGAAAAAGAGAAAAATAAAAAACTGGCAACTGAAAAATCAAATCAAGCCTATGTGGCTTATCAAAATCAAAATTTTAAAGAAGCTGTTCGATTGTATGAGGAAGCTTCTTCTTTGGATCCAGAAAATGATATGTTTTATTATCAATATGCAGTGAGCCTGTATAAAATTAATAATTACAATAAGTCTTTGTCTATTTTATCCATGGCTGAAGGTGGTGAACAAAATATTTATGAACATAGATATTACGTCGCCCTCAACCATCTAAAGCTAAATGAGGTGGATAAGGCTTTGGGTTACTTCAAAGATCTTAAAGAGGATAACGATAAGGATCTGAGCCCTATATCGGCCTTTTATGCTGGCAACATAGAAATGAAACAAAATAAATTCAAGGAAGCTCGTGAGGACTTCCAATATGTTTTAGATAAATCTTCTGATCCAAGTATTGATAAAGAGGCCGAATTAAAAATTGAAGAAATTGATAGATTGGAAAATTTTCTTGAGAGTCAGAAAGAAATTTTTAAATACTCATTATTTTTTGGGCCTCAATATGATGGCAATGTCTTAAACATTTCAACACAAAACTTAGCAACAAATTCTGAAGCTATCCGATTTCAATATGGCGGTAGTTTTACCTACAATGCCTATAGAACGATGAAATCCCTCTATTCCTTGCAATTTGATATCAGCGACATGTACAGTTTTGATAAAAATTTTAAATCAGATAGCACGATTCAATCAGCAGACCCGCTTCAAACGGGATTAAAACTTCCAATGTCTCATCAATGGGGTTTATTTGGTAAAGATTTCTCTTCCAATTTTATTCCTTATTATAGTCTTTTAAGCATGAGCAATGATGGTGGCAGTCGCAAACAGATTATGTCGTCGACGGGGGCTTCCTTTGATTTGAGTTGGAGCTCTTCCAAAAAATGGATACATATTACAAAACTTGATTATGTTTCTGACAATTCAACTTTAGAAGTCACTAGTGACGATGACAAACAGTCAGCTACGAGATCTACCGTCGGCTATAGTTTGATTCGATTGCTCGATGATAAAGGTGTCAAATCCATTGTTGGCGACTTCAATTACATTTCCAATTCGTCTGTTGGGAAGAATAATAATTTTAACAAATCTATTTTAGGTTTGAGTTATAATTTTCCATGGACCAAGATTTACAAAGGTTCTTCAAGACTTGAGTACACGGATCTAAAGTATCCTGATAATTCGAATCTACGTAAAGATTCAATTATCGTAGCTTCGCTCATTGCTTCCAAAGATTTATCTAAAAATAAAAATGTTTCAATGAACTTTGCCTACACGGTGAATAGTTCCAACGTAGACTCTTATAAGTATAATAAATACTTATTAGGTTTTTTATATACTTACTCCGGAAATTATTTAAGAAAGTAATTTCCTTCCTGTGGCCTGTAAATTGAATCCGTATTGAATCGGTATAGCTATCTCTTCTTCTCATCGTGATAAGTTGTTTTCCATGGATATAAGAGGGCCACTATTTGTCATTTGTTTGAAAGGTAGGCGATCATGATCAAAGAAATGATATTAATATCCGTTTTCATGATAATGAATACCTTTGTTATTATGGGCATTCTATTGCAAACAGAAAAAGACCTGCGTGAGAAACAACAAAACCCAGAGAGGATTTTATTGCAATCTGGGGAAAATGAACGAAGAGATGTGACCCGAACAATGAAAGACAAATCAGGAAACACAAAACCATTTACGATTTCATTTTAAATTAATGACGCTATTTTATTAAATTAATCAGGCTATTTTACAATGTATTCTTTCCATTTTGTGAGTTGATTGGTTGTCAGGGAAGTGTAGCAGATAGTCCCTTCGGTAGCAGCTTCTTTACGAAAAATTTTCGTATCTCTGTCGAGATCATATATTTTATGTTCCGTGTTTCTAGGGAAGAAAAGTTGAACCGTCTTTTGAATTTCAGCCAACGAGGCTGCCATCATTTGTTTTAAGGACTCAATCCCATGGCCATTCAGGGCACTCACAAAAACTTTTGGATGATGTTTTATTTTGAATTGCTTGTCGGGACTGGCAATATCATATTTATTAAAGACATGAATTATTTTTTTATGCTGCCATGAAAATTCTTCGATAAGCTTTTCAACAATTTCAATTTGTCTTTCCATATTTGGAGAGGATAGGTCTATCACATGTAAAAGGACATCAGCTTCTCCTGACTCCTCAAGTGTGGCCTTAAAAGCTTCGATCAATTGCAAGGGCAATTTACGGATAAAACCAACGGTGTCAGTCACAACGGAGGGTGGTCCATCAGGTAAAAATATTTTTCGAGTCGTAGGGTCTAGAGTCGCAAAAACTTGATTTTTAGAGAGTACCTGGGATCCAGTGAGACGGTTGAGAATGGAGCTTTTTCCAGAATTGGTGTAGCCGATCAGGGCAAAGCTAGGAATTTCATGACGGCGACGGGATAATCGATGCTGAGCGCGGTTTTTTCTGACACTCTCAAGTTTTTTCTTAATCACGGCAGCTCGTTCACGAATGCGGCGGCGGTCATTTTCAAGCGCTGTTTCTCCTGGCCCACGTGTTCCAATACCTCCACCTTGTCGAGAAAGAGAGCCCATCCACGCATCCACCATCCGTGGCATCTGATCTAGTAATTTGGCAAGCTCTACCTGAAGCTTCCCTTCAAAGGTTTGAGCCCGTTGAGAAAAAATATCTAAAATGATCTGGTTGCGATCGAGAACCTTAACTCCTATTGCTTGCTCCAGGTTTCGAGCTTGCACTCCGGAAATTAAGTGATCGATGATGACAAGTTCGGCACCCGAGTCCTGAACCATTTCCTTAATTTCTTGAACCTTGCCACTTCCAATAAGTGTGGCAGGATTCCATTGAACTAAAGTTTGAGTCAGGGCACCAACAATGAGTCCACCTGCCGCTAAGACAAGCTCTTCGAGTTCAAGGAGATTTTCTTTAATTTCAATTAGAGGTTCTGATTTAAGTCCCACTCCCACAACGATAGCTTTTTCGTTGTTAAGCAACCTTGTTTTTTGAAACTGGCTATCTATGGGACACTCCTTGAATAGGTTTAAAAATCGTGGAACTTCTATCAATAGGATACGGCCATAGAAGTTGTAAATAAATAAAAATATTATTATCACTCATATAAATAAAGACTATGGAAACGAGGCTTAAAATGAGTCTATAATCTTTTTTAGCACTTTAATTTGGGGTCCTTCATAGGTATCAAATTTTTGATCGGTATAGCCCCACCAATCCCAGCATCCATAAGGGTTTTTTTCGGATGGATAGATCGAAGGAAAGACAATGATGGTTTGGTGTCTTTCTGCAGCCTCAAGGTAACCTGCGTTTTCCAAAAATTCAGTATCAATATTACTCGGGCTCTGTTTGCAACCATGTATGGCAATGTGAGCAGAACAAGATTGTTGTTTGCAGACTTCAGGAACGTAGATATGAACTTGAGGGTGAAAAGTAGCTTCACGGAGTTCTTTTTCAGAAAGTAGTGACGTCAGATTGTAGAGGTGTAAATTTTTTTCTAACAGCTCCTTAGGAATTTTGATGAACTCTTTCTTGGATGTCGGCTTATTGGGAGTATGTGAAGTTTTTGGAATAGGATAGAGAAATTGAAAAAGTTCCCCGACAGTGTCATAGTCACAGTTATTGATCCATGGTTTTTCAATTTTATCACAAGGCCATCCTGTGGATAAGGTCGGTACTCCATGTGCCAGATTATCAATAATTTTGATTTGGACTTTGGCATTTAAATTTTCATATAGCTCTTTATTTTTTTCTTGAGCGCTCAGCATAATGCGAGAGTCTTTTCGGCCATGAACAATAAAGACTTTCTGATTTTCAATATTCTTAAAGGGATCTATTTTTTTGGCTAGGGACTGAGATTGAATGTATTTGTAGATCAAATGGGTGTCGATCTTATCAGGGGAAGCCATGCAAATTTTTAGAGACCTTTCAATATTTCCTTCAGAACAGCCATAGAGAGTTCCTGAAAAAATACCCACTCCTTTGATTTTTTCAGAGTGGATCAAGCTAAGCTGGGTGCTCATCATCGCTCCTGATGAAACGCCTGACACGCTCCATTCTCTGGCTTTTAATGGTTTTTGAACTAAGGCTGAAAACTTGTAGGCCTTATTCTCGATAAGAGACGTTGAGGATTGAGGGGGAGTCGGAGTTGAGTGGCTACAGGAAAGGAGAAAGTTCATTAATCCTATTAAAAATACAGTGATAACTTTTATTTTCATCATGACTCCTTCGAGGAAAAAAGCTAAGGTGCGATCGTAGCAAAATTATGAATAATATCAAACAAGATTTTTAATTATAAAAATTAAATTTAGAGCGTGTTTGAAAAGGTGAAAGCATGATTCCCAAGGTTAAGTTAGCAAAACAAAATTTTTGGCAGCAAATAAGACCAGCACTCAATGGGGTTGTCATTGTTGCTGGGCTTGGATATTTTGTGGATTTATTTCATATCACTTTATTTGGCGTCGTCAGGATATCCAGTTTTTCTGATCTGGGAATTTCAGATCCAGATCATCTCATGAGTGCTGGAGTTCTTTCCTATAATGCTCAAATGGTGGGAATGATGATTGGTGGTTTATTCTGGGGCGTCCTTGGAGACAAGGTGGGAAGGTACTTTATTCTGACGGTCCCCATTATTATTTACTCCTTAGGAAGTGTTGCTAACATTTTTGTCTGGGATTCCAATTCCTATGCTGTCTGTCGTTTCATAACAGGTATGGGATTAGCTGGAGAACTAGGCGCTGCCATCACACTCGTCTCAGAGACGTTGCCTAGAGAAGTCCGTGGAGTGGGGACCACGATAGTGGCAACCTTAGGTTTACTCGGATCTGTATTTGCGGGGCTATTTGGACAAATGCTTTACTGGAAGACGGCCTATCTTGTGGCTGGAATTATGGGTTTTCTATTGTTGATATTGAGGATGAAGGTACTTGATCGGGCTGTGGTTGATAAAAATAAATCCACCAATTCCAACAGAGGGAATTTTTTCATTTTATTAAATAAAGAAAGAGGCTTTAAGTATATTAAATGTATTCTTATCGGGATCCCTATTTACTATATTACGGGGGTCATGTTTACCTTTGCTCCCGAGTTGACCCAGAGCTTGAATATTCAAGGCTTTGTCAGTGCAGGAAATGCTATTCTATGGGGAACCATTGGTCTTACCATGGGAGATTTTATTTCTGGGATGCTCAGTCAGTTTTTAAAATCAAGAAACAAGGCCGTGATGATTTGTATTTTTACAGCCATTCTTGGATGTCTCGTTTATTTAAATTTAACAGGGGTCACGCCTTTTTGGATTTATTTATCCTGCTTTGTTATTGGAAGTGCCGCAGGATACTGGGCTGTTCTCGTAACTTTGGCAGCTGAACAATTTGGAACCAATATCCGAGCCACTGTCGCAACTACGGTACCTAACTTTGTTCGCGGGGCTGCGGCCTTGGTTGTTTTTCTATTTGCTGATTTGAAAAAAGAAATGGGAGTTGTGCCTTCAGCTTTGCTCATTGGAGGCATTGTATTTTTCCTCGCCTTATTGAGTCTCTTTACCTTGGAAGAAACCTTTGGAAAAGATCTTAATTTTAATGAAGAGCAGACGAGTTCAAATTGAGGTGGTTTTATTTTTATTAAAAGTAGACATAAACCCATTTATTAGCCATTTTAGCACTTTTTATAGCCTTGATTACAGTCAAAAAGTCTGTATAATAGACTTATATGTTTTTTAGAAGAAATCTTTCAGATCTATCAAAGTGGCGACATCAGAGGAAACGAAAACCTTTGGTTTTTCGTGGGGCTCGTCAGGTGGGTAAGTCCACACTCGTAAAAGAGTTTGCAAAGTTAGAAAAATTAAATTTAATTGAAATAAACTTTGAAACAACTTCTTTGCCTAGTTTGAAAACGGAAGAAATTAAAGTGAGTGCGATCATTAAAGATATTCAATTATTGATAAATCGCAAAGTGTCTCCAGATACAGATTTAATATTTTTTGATGAAATACAAAGATCTCCCCAAGCCTTTATGGCTTTGCGCTATTTTTATGAAGAATATCCTCAATTGGCAATTGTTGCAGCTGGATCTTTACTTGATTTTTTACTTGAAAGCCCTGGGATCTCGGTGCCGGTCGGTCGTATTGAGTACTACTATCTCGGGCCCGTGAGTTTTTCAGAGTATTTACTTGCAAAAAACAAAAATCAAATTCTTGAAGAGTATAATAATTCCCCAGATAAAATTTCAGAAATGGGGCACAAATTACTTATTCAAGAATGGAGAAGTTTTTTAATAACTGGTGGAATGCCTGAATGTGTTCAAGCTGAAATTGATCAAGCAGATGTATTTGATATACGAAAAATTCAAAAAAACATTCTTAATACTTATCGGTCCGATTTTTTTAAATATACAAAAGGTGCACAACCCATTCGCTGTGAAGCTGTTTTTAATTATTTGCCAGGGCATATTGGTCAGAAGGTAAAATACTCAGAAATTGATTCTGAAGAAAAATCAAAAAATCTGAAAGAAGCCATTCACCTTTTGCACCAAGCTCGGATTCTATTGCCAACCATACATACGAATGCGACGTCGATACCGTTAAAAGCGGTATCTGATGATCATGTTTTTAAACTTTATCATCTCGATTGTGGTCTCGTTTCGGCTGAGCTACTGATTATGAATGATTTCTCTCAGGAATCGCCGATGAGAGGCTCGTTGAATGAACAATTTGTTGCTCAGCATTTAGCCTATTTAAATCCGACTGAAGATCCGCAACTTTTTTATTGGTTAAAAGATAAGTCCTCGCAAAAAGCAGAAATTGATTTCATTCACGCTTTGCGAACCAAAAAATTGCCTGAAATCATTCCTATCGAAGTTAAAAGTAATCGTAAAGCTAAAGCTCGCTCCATATCAGAACTTACAAAAATCAACCCAGCAATCAAAAGATGGATTAAACTCTCACCCGATCCCTATCGTAAAATTACAAATGATCGTGTCATGTACGAAGTCCCAATTTATCTTGTTGAAAGACTAGATGCAATTTTAAGTGGTTGAAATGATGTACCCTCTAAAAATTTACCCGATTAAGGCCTTTGAAGATAATTATATTTGGGTTCTCCATCAAGGGAGACAAGTCGTTGTTGTTGATCCTGGAGATTCTGGGCCAGTGTTAGATCTTCTTAAGAGAGAGGACCTGGAACTTTCGGCTGTACTTGTGACCCATCATCACGGAGATCATACTGGAGGTATTCAGGACTTAGTTCTCGCCTTTCCGAACAAGAAAGTAAAGATTTATGGACCCGCAAATGAAAGTATTCCTAGTCTTTCAGAACCCCTCTTAGGGAATGAAAAAATACGTGTTGAAGGAATAGAGGTGGATTTTGAAATTTTGTCCATCCCAGGTCATACAAGAGGTCATCTTGCCTTTTATGGAAAGCAGTTAGGTTCAACGGGCTCCATTTTCTGTGGTGATACCCTTTTTGGTGCCGGGTGCGGTCGGCTATTCGAAGGAACCCCTTATCAGATGCAAAGTTCACTTGCAAAAATAGCTAGCCTTCCTCCTAAGACTTTGTGCTATTGTGCTCACGAATACACCCTGTCTAACCTTCGTTTTGCGATGGTCATTGAGCCTCAAAATCTAGAAATACAAAAAAGAATTAAACAAACACAGGAATCTCGTAAGCATGGCGATGCCACGGTCCCATTTACCCTAGAGGGAGAGCTTTTAACAAATCCATTTATTCGATGGGATTCACCAGAAGTGAGACTAGCTGCGAGTGAAAGGCTTGGCAATAAATCCATTGATCCTGTTGAAATATTTGCAACCATTCGTCAATGGAAGGATAATTTTCTATGAAAGTTAAACCAAGTCATATTTTAGTTAAGCACGAATATGAAGCAAAGGACATCCTTAGGCTGATTGAAAATAAAAAAAAATTCGAAGATTTAGCTCGAAAATTTTCCTTGTGTCGAAGTGGTCAAAATGGAGGTTTTTTGGGTGAGGTCAATTCCCAGAGTTTGGATTCAGATTTTTTGAATGCTTTTAATTCTTTAAGTCCAGGTCAAATTTCTAAGCCAGTCCGGACCTCCTATGGTTGGCACATTATTAAAAAAGAGAGAAATGATTAAAATTTATAGCGGACCGACATAAAAAAAGCATACTCGGTTCAAAATTGGCCGGCAAATGGTCTGCGCGACTGGATTTGAACCAGCGACCTCTTGCACCCCAAGCAAGTGCTCTACCAAGCTGAGCCACGCGCAGATTTGTTTAAAAAAAACAGATAAGATTTCTGTGCATATTAGAAAAAATATTTTAATTAGGCAACTGGAATTGTGAAATAAATTGGTACCATGAATTCAAGGTTTTTTTCCAGTTTTTTGCATACATTTCTTCAGTCTCTTTGAGGTATTCATGTTTGTAGACTCTTCGGTCTTGGTCTTCAATTAAATTGACGTGCGCCGACCACATTATTTCGTTCTTTCCAGAAATTTTGTGCAACCACTGATTGATATACCAACGACCATCATTTTCTAAAACCCAGCTTTCGCTAACTACTTCTAAATGGCTTGCTTTATAATTACCATCGGTGTCCATATATCCAACGATACTAATATAATTTGCCGTATGATTTTCCGAATTTGGACTTTTAACGATATTTTCTAAATAAAGATAGTTCAAGTTATCAACGCTTAAAATTTTTCCGTTTTTGGCGATAGTGTTAATCAGAAGATTCCAATTTTTATCTTCACTTATCTGCATGGGAATTTGATGATGGTCCAAGGATAAACTCGTTAAATTATTTTTTGCAAATGAGAAACTGCCAATCAGGATTAAAAGTAGGATCATTCTGGATCTTGTTTTCATAAAACCGCCCTCGTTTTCTAAAGTTTAAACCAGTAAAATTAAAAATAATCTGTTTTTTAAGCCTAGGATACTTTCTGAGACCTTGCAATAAACTATTTTGTTTCAAGCCAGTGATTAACTTCCTCTTCTAGAATATCTAATGGCACGGCTCCTAGTTGAAGGACAACCTTGTGAAACTCTCGAATGTCAAATTTTGGTCCTAGTTTCTTGATCGCCTGATTTTTTAATTCTTTGATCTTTAGCTCTCCTATTTTGTAAGCTAAGGCTTGCCCTGGCATGACGATATAACGATCAATCTCCACTTCCGATTGGAGTTTATTTTTAGGAATGTGCTCCATAAAATAATCAAGTGCCTTTTCTTTGGGCCAATTTAAGCTGTGAATCCCTGTATCAACAACAAGCCTTACTGCACGCCACATTTCATAGGTCAGTTGGCCATATTTAGAATATAAATCTTTATAAAGACCTAATTCCTCACCTAAACTTTCAGAATAGAGTCCCCATCCCTCTGTGTAGGCTGTATAGAATTCATGTTTTCTAAACTCTGGAAAGTCATCGATCTCTTGTGCCATAGAAATTTGTAAATGGTGACCAGGGACAGCTTCATGTAAAGTTAAAACTTCCATTTCCCATTTGGGTCGTGAATTTAAATTATAAGTATTCGCTTCAAAGTAACCAGCTCGACCTGACTTGAGGCTTCCAGGTTGATAGTAGGCTGTGGGGGCGGATGGCGCTTTATAGTCAGCCATGGGTTTGACACCATAGGGGAGTCTGGGCAGTTCAGAAAAAAGTCTTATGAGCCCGGGGTCAATTTCCTTGGCAATGGATTGATAGGCATTGATAAGATCTTTGGGAGTTTTGAAAAAAAATTGGGGGTCGTTTTGTAAAAATTGGTGAAATTCTGATTTGGTTCTTTTCTCATTTAATTTTTGACGAACTTGCAACATTTCTTGATCGATACGAGTCACTTCTTTGAGGCCGAGCTCATGGATTTCCTTGGCTGTTTTTAATGTGGTGGTGTGTTTTTCAACTAGAAAGTGGTACCACTGGCTTCCCTGGGGTAAAGAACTAAAGGAAATCTCTTCCCGGCAGAATGGCATGTATTTTTCTTCAATAAAAGATTTTAGTTTTTTGAGAGCCGGTTGAACTTTTGTGGAGATAAGCGTTTCGGCTTTGTCTAAGAGTTTAGATTTGTCTTCTGAAGAAATGTGGGTTGGCATTTCTTGAAAAACTTTATAGAGTGGACTTTCCTTAGGATTGCTAAAAATTAAGGCTTGAATTTGAGCAGGTACTTTTTTTATTAAAAATTTCACAGGAGTGACTTTTTGTTTCAGACCTTCTTCTAAGAGGATGATATTTTGATCAATGTAGACATTCAATCGGTCCAACCTTTTTAGGCGATTCTCAAAATCCCCCTTATTTTGTTTAGGAGCTGATTCAATAATATACATCATTTCCAAGTGAATTCCATTCATCTGATCTAGGACTAAATATTCTGATGGGAATTCACTTTCTTTTATTTGAGAGTTAATTTTCTTAAGAAATAATTTGTAATTAATTTTGTCTTGTTGTGAAAGCCCGTTTAAATTTATTTTTTTCAAAAGCTGCAAATGGCAAGGTGCCATCTTTTTTCTATTTAAAACATTCTCAAGGCGTTCATCGGGCCAAAGGTCATCATATCCTGAAAAGCCAATATAGGTAGCCAAGTTGGGGTATTCTTTCATCCATTGCCCCCAAATAAATTCCATAACTAATTTTAATTTTTTACTCTCATTTTTCAACCTTGGAAGTTGGCTCGAAAAGACCTTGCAGGCTTGAATGGTTGATTCAGTCGATGCTGCAAAGACATGGTTATTAAAAATCATTAGACTAAAAATCAAATATTTCATCACAGGGAGGACCTCTTATAAAAATTAACAATTAAATAGACTCTAAAAAGAATAATATCCGACCAAACAGTTGCAAGATTCTTTTGAGTTGTTGGTGTACGAATGTCTTGTGTTCGCTGGAATTTCAATTTTATCTCCTGGACGCAAGAGGATTTGATTTCCAGAAATATTACACAATAGCTCTCCCTGGCAAAGGATCCTGATTTCAAGGAACCCATGGAGGTGATCCTTTATGCTTTGACCTTGAGGGATAGTTTCCATGACATAATCTTGGTCTTTTTTAATTTGATAGCAGCTCTTAATTTCTTCAGTGGTCAAGGTTTTAACTCCTTGCCAACGGTGGACAATCATTGAAGCTCCTTGGACCAGTAGTCCGCATATTCTGGTGCATGATAGGTGAAGATAACATCAGCTCCAGATCGATGAATGGAAGTTAATATTTCGGTGATTATCGGCAGTTCATTAACCCAACCCTTTGCGGCACCTGCTTTTACCATGGAGTACTCACCACTTACATTGTAGGCGGCTATGGGTAAGGCTGAGTTGTCCTTAACTTTCCTAATGACATCTAAATAAGAAAGGGCGGGTTTGATCATTAAAATATCCGCGCCTTCCCTAAAATCAAGCCAAGCTTCGCGAAGAGCTTCTTGGGAGTTACGATAATCCATTTGATAGGATTTTTTGTCTCCTGCTCTGGGAGCAGAGTCAAGGGCCTCACGAAACGGGCCATAGAAAGCCGAAGCATACTTTGCTGAATAAGAGAGGATTCCCGTGTCCTTGTGACCCTCAGATTCTAAGGCAAGGCGAAGGCTGCGAATTCTTCCGTCCATCATGTCGCTGGGGCAAACAAAATCAGCACCTGCCCGTGCATGGAGGCAGGCCATTTGTTCTAAAATCTCTACAGTGGCATCATTGAGAATTTTGCCATTTTCAACCAATCCGTCATGCCCCTCACTCGAATAGGGATCCAGGGCAATATCTGTATATAACGATATATCAGGGAATCGGTCTTTAATCTGTTTAATCGCACTGGGTAAAAAACCATCTTTATTCAAAGATTCAGTTGCCTTGGAATTTTTTAAGGAGTCATCAATTTTAGGAAACAGAGCATAGTTTTGGATCCCCATTTTTTTCCAAGTAGTTATTTTCTGAAGTAAGAGGTCGATGCTTAAGCGATATTGCCCTGGCATCGAATTGATCTCATCAGCTCGTTGTTTTCCATTTTGAATAAAAACGGGGTAAACCAATCGAGAGGGTGTGGGGTAAGTCGTTTCAGCACAAAGATCTCTGATGTTTTTATTAACCCTGAGCCGGCGAGGACGTTGTTTCAATTTCATTTTTATACCTACCCCTATCTTCCTGGAAAAACCTCAAATCGAGTTCTATTCTTTGGGTCAACAAACTCATCTAAAATCTGCTGAGCTCTGGATAGACTATAGCGACTAGATAAGTGTTTTAAAAGTATTTTTTCAGAGTTGATTCGTGGCAGTCGTTCCAAAATTTCAAATAAATGAGTATGTCCCCACTTTCTTGTATCTTCGAGGCTTTTTTTGTTATCCAAAAAAGTACTCTCCATAAACAAGATCTGGGAATCATAAAGCTCAGGGTTTTGATCTAAGAATTCAATTTGGGAATCTCCTGAAAAAGCGATGAGTATTTTTTCAACTTCCTTTTCAATTTGAATACCTTTTTTTTTGAGTTCAGCCAGAGTTGCTCCTGGTTTTTCTTGAAACTCTGGCAACAAGGATTTTGTTTTTTTAAGAAGAGACAATCCATAGGAATCAATACGGTGAACAGTTTTGAATGGCTTTATTCTGAATGAATTATTGAGGTAAATGCTAGGGAAATCCTCAAAAGCAAAAAAGTCGTATTCATAGGCGTGTTGTTCAATTTGGCTCCAAAGCGAAATGATCTGTCTAAGGGGTTGAATCAGGCTCCCAGGCATATAGAACTGTGGTTTAGGATGATGTCGCATGTTTTTTTGTGAAATAATATAAGGAATGCCTGCGGCATGATCCATGTGACCATGGGTGATAAAAAAAAGATGGTCATTCAGAATCCAGTCAAATCCTTGACCCACGTCAATTGAAAAGTTGAAATCTGGAAGTTGATAGCAGGAATAGACACCTGCTAAAGACACGCCTCTTATTTTAATTTCTTTATGTTGCCAAAGCTGTTCTTTCATAGCGAAAAAAACCTAATGTTGAATAAGTGTAACGGTCAGATGTACTTCCAATTTAGGGCTCAACATGAGCCAACCTGCCTAGTCTAGCCATGAAGAACTTGAGTGTAAAGTCTTAGTTTGTTTAGGTAAGAGACATTTCTAAAGTGAACAGCTAGAGAAAAGGCCTCAGATCCTTTGATCCTATTAAATCGAATTAGTTCCAGTTCTGCTTCAAAGCAATTTTTAAATTCTTGATTGTCCACTTTTATTTTGAGGTTTTGGGAGCTTCCAGATTGACCTCTAAGAAGGCGTTGGAGCTCGGTAAGAGCCTCTGGTTTGATCAGCAGCAAGGCTCCTGTTTTAGAAATATTTATAGTTTTAGCAGACAGATTCACTTTCTGGTTTGAATCTGGTGCGACAAGCTCAAGTTGAACTTGGACCTCTGCTTGAAGTCGGGGAGGGGTTTTCCACCAATGCTTGGATTTGTTTTTTAAAGCTTCTTGGTATTCAGGAACCAATAGAAAAGAAAGGGGAATTAAAAAAAGAAAATTAGCAATTCCTGTTTTAAATAACGAAAAATCAGTAACCTGCGAGGAAAAAGGAAGAGAGCTAAAGATGACTAGAATTGTCAGGAATCCGACGATATAGTTTAATTTAGGGTTCACAACCCACGCATAATAGATGGAGACAAAGCAAGTACCAATTGTCAGCCAATTCATAAGGTTTAGATGATCAAATATTTTGTAAAAATCTTTAAAGTCATAACTAAACATATACATGATATGTAAAGGAAAAGAGACGACAATAAGCAATAGAAAAAAGGTTAAGAACACATAATAAAAAGGTCTTTGCTTCATTGGATCGCCTTTCCCTCTGCTACAAACATCGGTTGAAATGGGTTTAACTTAAGTGTCAACTTAAGTCGTGTAAACAGGGGCATGAAGCAAAGCTTTTAAAAGACCGAAGCCCGAAGCTTGCAGCTTTATGCATGTAAAAGCTTCGAGCTGCAAGGTTCGGGCTAAACTAGACCTGGCCCTGAAGCGGTGAGGGAGAATAAGTTTTGGGAGATTCAGATTGAAACCTGCAATAAGTTAAGCATAAAAATGTAAATGTCACTCCTGTTTTCATTGATGGTATTTACCTGCATTAATTCAACAATCAACAATTGACAATTGAAGTGAATTTTTTCTAAGTAGAGAAGTGTTTGAACTAGGCCCATGACTAAGGGGTGATGACCGTAATAACAAAAGGGGATTTATGAAATTTTTTTTGACAACATTGACTTTATTCATTTTTGCACAAGGGGTGAGTGCGGCATCATTATCAGCATTGATGCTAAGAAGAGATTTAACATTAAATCCACTTGGCGGAAGTGGAAGCTATTCCGCTGAATTGAGTGCCTGTTTTGATGTTAAATCAAAAACCGAAATTCAGAGTGCCTCTTGTCCTTATTCTTCTGTTAATAAACGTCTTTGTCATTTAAACATCTATAATTTTCGTTCTGAGCCAGGTAGGTTAGAAATTCTTGCGGGAACTGAATTTGTATTATCTGAACAAATGGGCCCAGAGATTAGTTATGATTGGTCTAAAAAAACTTCCTATGTAAAACTATTTTATCGGCCAAAGGGAGCAGCTACGCTTATAACCAATCCAAACCTTATCCTCGAATGTGCAGAAACCAAAAAGGGATTTTTTGCTCCAGCATTGTTTACAGAGAGCGAGATACAAACTTTATTAGAGCCATTATTTTTATATTAGTGAAAAGCAATGTGATTGATACAATTTCGATTCCCCTGTTCAAGACTTGATAGATTCAATGATCGTCATGATGAACAGCCAAAGGCCTGTTTAGAAATTCTAATTTATGATTCAAATGCGCTTGAAGTTTCTGTAGTTCCGCTTTGGGAAATTCGATCAGCAAGAACGGGTTACTCAGCACCTCATCTTGAGACACGCGGATTGGTCTTCCTGAATAAACATAACGCTGATAGTTTTCCCCTGCTAGATTCTGAGGGTCCAAATTTTGACTCCACTCTAACACGCCAATTCGCTCGAGACTTGCAAATTGATTGCGGTCAAACTTTACTATCAGCTGGTCCTTTTTTTTAGAAACAAATTCATAATAGCCATCGATCAAAGCCATTATCACTTCCACATTTGCATTGTCCTCTGAGCGCTTCATGTCCTGGCGATTCATAGTCAGGAGCCATTCCTTACCCTCCGTGCCTTCAATGACTTTTGCAGAGCTAAATTTAAAGGGACTACGTCGATTCATAAATTTTTCTTTTTTTTCAGTATTTACCTGAGCGTAGGCAACTTCGGGTTGGTAATCCCAAGATAGCCAGCTTAAAGCTTTTTGATATAAACTATAGCGGATGAAATTAGAAATGTATTTGTGCTTCAGCCAATCGTTTATTAACCAGTCCCGCTTATTCCAACCAAGCAAATCTAAAAACAAACGACCTATTTCCACTGATTTCGTATTTGTGGGTCTATCGATGGATCCAAAATTCGTTTCAAAGTTGTGAGGCTGCTCTGGACCCATTGAAGTCTTAAGCTGAATATGGCCAAGGACAGTGCTTGCTCCAGCTGGTCCTATGGTTACCGCAAAACCTAAAGTTCGATTAGCACCGATGGTGTCTTGATGCTGATATTTTTTTAGGTTTTGAGATCTCTCGGGACCCTGATGGGCATAATCGGCGTACAATTCAGACAAAGCTCTGTCTTTAATAACTGGCAAGACTGATAAATTTTCACGAAATCGCCAGCCGCCTTTGGAATTTATAAAATCTGGATGTACAAGCAGATTCCAGCCAACATCAAATGGAACTCTCATTTGAGAATCTAAGTGCAGATTTAGGGATTCAGGAAACGACAGATGCTCTCTATCATTCTTGGAGTACTCCTGACCAAGGCCCCTAAATATCAATACGCGCATCGAAGATTCGAAAATTCCGTCCACAAATATATTTGGATGCATTGGACTCATTCCATGATGTAGTAAACCTTGAGTCATCTGAAACGCACCTGAACCCCTGGCGCTACCTGCATCATGAACGGACCAGTTTTGTTCAGTATTTTTGGCGAAACTAAGGAATCCCTCTAGCGCTCTCTCGTACCTATTAAGCCTTCCAAGGCGATCTAATTCTCCAAAAACATCGTCTGCCCTTCTGTTTCCGGTGGGGAGAGTTTCAATCGTTGGACCTTTAGGTGTATAAAAACTGATAGGTGTATAAAAACTGAGGCACCGTTGTTCTTTTATGCGCTCCCCTGCGAACACGGCAGTTCCGAGCAAGCTCCCAATCAAAATAAACAGCTTTAAGCAAGTTCTCGTAAAGGATATCAGAGATCGTTTCATGACTAGAACAATAAGCAAGTGCGGGGCCAAAAACAGTTATAAAATTCTAAACAACTTCTTGAAAGCGATATGAATTTTATTTCGGTTTAGTTTCGTTTTTTGCCTAGGGCAACTTTTGAAATGATACCCTAGGCAGGTATAAGTTCTTAGGGAACTGAAAAATATTTTACGACTTATTTTAGATTGCAACCTGCTGGGCACACCCAAGCCTCAGATCGATAGTATCCAGGTCCACTAAAGACAGTTGCCAAAATTGGGGGGACTTCAACTCGATAATTTCCAGGACCTCCATAACAAACACAGGTAAAGTGTGGCCGTTTACTTTCTTTGTTACCTTGATTATTTAAGATGATTGATTTAACAATTTCCGCATCTTGTGCCGTATAGTTTCGATTGGCGAAGCTCATGCTTGCTGCGAATAACGTCAGCGCAAAAATGCTTTTTACTATCTGCTTTTTTTTAGACATATAATTTTCTCCTTTAAAATGTTTTAGAAAAACTACTTTGAATTCTTAAATACTGGACGACCTAGGTTTCAGCCATTTTTTAAGTTTCTTGAATTTGAAGTAGTTCGGTCGAAAACATAACCCACTGCATTAATAATGTCAATCTAAAATTGATTATTTAATCAAATATTATCGTATTCTATTGTAATTATATAGAAATATATATATCATAGTATGTATTAGATGATAAAACGAAAAAACTCTCAAGGGCATAAAACAAAAGATTTACTTATAAAGGCTGCCCTTCATTGTTTGGTCAAAGATGGTATACATAGCATTAGCTTTCAATCCGTCGCCAAGAAGAGTGGGTTTCCCCAGCCCTTGGTGGCTTACCATTTCAAAAAAGTGAGTAAAATATTTCCAACAGTATGGGACTACATCTATGATACAGCATTAATAAAGACTGAGTCCAGTTTGAGCCAAGCTGGTTCTGCAAAAGAAAAATTAAGTAATTATCTAAAAATATCGATTGAGATCTTTTCTGAATCCAAAGAAATTACCATCATCTATTTTCAACTACACTATCTTGCTATTTTTGACGAAAAATTAAAGTCAATAAACACTCAAATTAAAAACAAAGCTGTCAATCGCGTCGCAGAAATACTCCAAAATGGTCAGCAAACAAAAGAGTTTAAGCCAGATTTCGATCCCTATCTCACGGCCAAGGCTATACATAGCAGCTTAGTAGGAATCTTGATAAATTCTATCACTGAAATTGAAAACTTTGAACTTAACAAAGTACTATCAACTTTTGAAAAAAGAATAGTTGATTCCCTAACAGAAAGAGAATAGCTGGACTTCAGCCAAAAGTTATCTACTAAGCTACAATGTATAGCCTTGGCCGCGAAATAGGGATCGAAATCATTATAAGTAAATCTTTTGTGTTATGCCTTTGAAAGTTTTTTTATTTTATCGTCCGATACATATAATAATATGTATATTTCGCTTTAATTACAATAGAATACAATTATATTTGATTAATTGATCAATTTGTAATTGACACACGCAATGCGCCATGTTATATTTTTTAAAACATTTTAAAGGAGAAAATTATATGTCTAAAGAAAAGCAGATAGTAAAAAGTATTTTTGCGCTGACATTAATCGCGGCAAGTAAAATGAAAGGTATATTTTTATGAAAACTATATTATTTGTGTTTACGTTTCTATTTATAGTTCATTCCAAAGGAAACGACTTTGGAGACAAAGGTTGCAATGTAGTCTTGTTAGAGGCTGAAAATTACATTACTGGAGGTTGGGGTAATTATTATCGAGCTTCAGTTGCTGTATCAAAATCGATTATGAGACAATACAATGATCCGCAAGTATTCCTCAAATATGGAAGGGATAAATTTGAAAAACCCATAGATATCAACGATAGTGGAAGCTATAAGGTATACTATTTTAAATTGTCTTTCGGCGCAACTCACCAGTCGCAAAGCATGAGTATGATTCCATATATAGCAAATAGTACTGACCGACTTTTTGATAATAATTTTGGAATTGGTGAAGTTATACTTAACAAGTCTAATAACTGGCGATTTATACAAAATAAATGCAATTTTAATTAGGAGGTAATAAAGAATGTTTTATGAAATACTTTATTAAAGTTCTACTTGCTATAAACATTCTTTTACCTTTATCAATCCATGCTCAAAATTCTTCCCAGGCTCCATCCAGATAAAATCGCATCGTCTACACAACAGTTCTCTCTGCATTGTACGTCTACTCATTCGCTTCACCCGTCAGGACTTGTTGGTTATATTTTTGCTCTCTTAAATTGATAGACATTACAGCGGCCAGAGCACTTCCCGTATTTGATTTGAGTGTCGTATAAGAGGACAGGTGTATTATGAATTTTGAAGATGCAAAGAATAGAGTTCAATTTCGATTTAAAATGGACTTTCAAACGTCAATTTTAGTAATCACATCCTTTCTTATTAGCATGACGTCCCTAACGCACGCGTTGAGCACCCAAGATATACAATTAAAATTGAAACAGACAATTGAGCAAGCCAAACAAGATTTCCCTAATCGTCTTAATGATCCAAATCAACCGGCCCCGTCCCTTGAGAGTGCATTAGAAACAGCTTAGCATTATATAAAAAATGATAGTGAATTCAAACGCAGATCAAAAAGTGACAGGGCCTTCCGTGCATTATGGATTCAAACCTTGAATCATTTGCAACACGCCAGTTTTACCTTTGCAAAAGACACCCCTGACTACACTCACAAGGATCTATTTAAAGGTCCTTACCCTGTTAATCCAGTTATTAAAGCTTTAGAAAAAACTGTTGATTTCTTTGACTTTTTAAAACCAGAGGCTCCAGGTGTAATGATGGACCGAATCGCAAAAAAACCGGAGTTAGAAAAGCAGCTTTTAGACCAACAGCAAAATATTGCTAAAGATATAATTAAAAATTCTATCGAAAGTTATGAATCGATGCGAGAGGGCCTTCGTATAAACGGTCCAAACACGTCATTTAAAGATAAATTTTTATCCACAGTTGATTATTTGATTCTTAAGTTGCGATCTGATAATGGGATAATTGAAAGGCTGACACTAGACCCTCTTCTTTGGCATTTCAGAGATAAAGCGCTCGCTCAACTTAATGATGTTAAAAATAGAGATTGTCCGTATATGGACACCATTGAGGCCATCGAAAGAGCCTTGGAATTTTATGACGTTTATCATAGAACAATCGATCCTAAACATAGTCCTATTTTATATCATAGTGGTCGTTACCAATATTACTTACACTTCTTAAAAGGGGCAATACACGATCATATATTTTTTCCGACAATGGCTAATCTGGGAGCCACGGATTTACTCAAAATTCGTGGTGTTGGAATTGGATTCGCTGGCGTAAATACTGAAATTAATTATGTAGATGGATATTATCAAACGCCTTTTGAGTTTTATATTCACGACGTGAATCACGTTCGCCGCATGTTCTTATTTTTTGAAAAGGCCTCTAAAAAGTTAGGTTTCGACATGGAGAAATTTGCAAGAATGTCGGATAAATTTGTTCGCGATACATTATTGCCCATGATATCAATCAATTCCGCCGACTCAGAAGAAGTAAAAAATATCAAACGACTTAAAAAGATATTATTTTTTGAAGTCCTGCATGAAGATGCATTAGCCGCGCATCCTGATATTCTTCAAGAAGCAGTGCTAAGAAGCGCTGGAGTACTGACTCCTTTTGAACGCATTGATAATGGCAATAAAGTAACCTATGTCATGGAGCCAGGTGCATCGACATTAGCTTATGTATTTAGAAAATTAACCCATGATTTTTATGATATGCCTGGTGATCGCTTCAATAATGTTGTTGATCCTAAATACCGCACTTACGAACATATTACGAAAGCAGCTGTGGAACTATTTAATGACCTAGGTATTAAGGCTGATCCAGCTCAGATTGATCGGTTGTTGAAGCAAGATACGGGATTCCCGAAAGATTTCGAACTTGCTATTTTGCGCGACCATATTCGTCGTGCCGGTGAGACTGTCCCTCTTATAAGCAGCGAGCGAGCCTTAAAAATGGCAAAAGAAATATTTGAAAAATATGATCCCGAAGCCAGTTCTATAGATACCAATCGCGCCATCGAGATTATAAATTTCTCTCGTGATCGTCATCGTATCAATGTTCATCTTAAGATTCCCGTCATTGATGAGCGAGGTACAATAGAAGTCCTTGTTCCAGTCACTGCCGATTTATACAGTGTTAATCCCGTCCATGGTACAGCTGAACAATTGCGTGGGCAAAAACGAATTATTGAAATTCAATCAGGAACTTATTTAAATATTGAATCTTTAAAATCTGAATTTTTTAATCGTCTTGATATAAAACACTATACAGTTGTAGTTCGATCCGATGATATAAAAGCGCGTGAAATAATTTCTGCGGCTAGTGAGTATGGTATAGAGACGGTCCTGCTTATGAATACGTCACAGCCTAGAGTCGCCACGGATGTATCACCAACCTATTTTGCCAATATGCCAGATAAAAAACGTGTGAATCAATTTTGGGATAAACTGGTCGACTCTAAACAGCCCAGTCAAGATATTCGACTTGAGTTTAAGACACCGCTGATAACATCCTACGCTGAAATATATAAACAGATTGAAATGGCTCGACAAGCCAGTATCCAACAACTGCAAACAACGATTATAACCAATGGTATAGGAGCCGTGAATCTTAATGAATTTGCTTCACGATTTGGAAAAGATAAAACGCCTATTTATTTGTCTGGCGCCTCAGAAGAACAGTGGGAGAATCTGGCCATAAAAGAACAAAATGCTATTAGGAAAAGAATTGAACGGACCCTTGATGGACTGGACCCGAAAAAAGTTCTGATCTTAACCTCTGGCTTAGACTCGGGGGTTTCAAAAATAATTATTAACTCAGCGCGCATGAAAGGGCTTGATGTTCTAGGGGTTTTGAATGAGAACTCCATACAGGCGGAACTCGGTAGTTTAACACATGCAAGTATTGTTTCTAGAGACGAACTTGGCAAAGCGGCCCCCCTGATGAGGCTACTCAAGGAACGTGGCGGTGTTTCTATTTATTTTAGTGGTGATGTAATTACCAAAAATGAAATACAATACAGTCAAAATTACGGGAGTGAATTTCTTTTATATAAATCGGCACCTGGAGCGGCTCAGAATCTTGCTAAAGAAAATTATCGCAATGGATTCGGAGATTCAGACGAACTTATAGGAAGTTTATTTAAATTAAACCCAAATTTTATTAAAGCGCAATATCAATTATCCGCACGCGATAGTTTATTTGAAAAAAAGGTACGAGAAATAAGAAACCTAGGAACACGAAATTTGTCCTACAAAGCCGCCGTTGATGAATCACGATCGCAAAAAGTAGTTTTGATTAATGGTTATGTTGGACTTGGCTATGAACATCCAGACAAAGTGAAAGCCGCTATCAGGGAACTTATGATAAGAGAGGGCGATGGAGTCGTATATGTGAGCGTTGGAACTCATGACGGAATTGGATATGTGTATGATTGGATTCCTGAAATTGCCAAATCTTTGAATTACAAAAATGTTACAACGGGCGCTATTAAAAGTAAAAATGAAGCGGCATCTCCATTAGCGGCGACAAATTGGGTTCATTTTGTGGAAACAGATGTTAAAGAATGGCGACCCACTTTAAATGGTAAGGATGTGCAAGTTCAATTCTTAAAGGACACAGGGGGAAAGTTGGTCGCCTTTCAGGGCGGGGAGCTCACCGGTCGAGTTATTCAAGAAGCACTTGAATCTCAACTACCCGTTGAGATTGTGAGCGGGGAATCCTTTGGTCCCGACCCACGCAGAGTTGGACAAGCCAGGAGTGTTCGGCTAGATACAATTACTGATGGAACGGCTCGTTTTGTAAAGAATAAGAAAAACTATCCGTCTTTGTCTGTAATTAGTCGATTCGAAATAAAAAATATGTGTCGGCAGTTTTATTTAAAGAAAAAATTAAAATAAGCGTAACCCAAACTTTAACAAGGTGGTTGACTCCGGTGTAAAAGTGTCATTGCCAAGTGATTTTGACGATTTAATTACATGTAAAAGTTCCTATTTATCTTTTCTTGGGCCCGAAGGTGTTGGCTTGTCGGCCGCAGAATTTCAAGGTACTTATTTTTGCCGTTCCCTTCCAACTTATAGTGAAAATGCAAGCTGGAATTTATCGCCAGCTGTTTTGCTAAGCCAATGGTAATTTGAACTTTGCCAGCAGAAGTTGCTGCTTACGCCATCGTAAAGGTAGAGAAAATTAATAAAAAGAACATATAATTAAACTATTTTCTATTTATGATTTGAAGAATCTACTTGTTTTTTATTTTCATATTTGCACATGAAATATTCAATTCTCGTCGGATTTCCCATCTTAACTTTGCTCTTACAACTTACAGGAATCTTTTTTATTTCATGATGTATCGATTCTGGATCACTGCTCGCATTTTCTGGTGAGCAGATTGCATCACCACAACCGAAATAGACGCAGTCCAACCATAGTTTTTCTTTCGGCAGATTTTTAAAATAAAAATTATGTGAAAAAGGTTTGTCACTATAATCAACTGTATAATTTGTCAGTTGCTTTGCATCGGTAATATTGTCGCCGGAACTAAACCACACTTGCCCCAATTGAAATCGAATTCCATTTTTCTTCATAAACTCAGTGCAAATTTCAAACGAACTTGAAGGGCGATTTTTTGGAGAGGTTGATTTTGGCGAGGAACCACTTTCTTGTGCAGAGGAAAAACGCGAAACAAATATTAGGATAAGAAATAATATTTTCATACTTATATGTTTAACCTAAAGGTACTCAGGAGTATAGTCTCAAAAGAGCAAGCCTTCTGCCATTAGTTGATGTTTCTACATATTCTGTAGATTCTCAAATAGTTTTACAACCATAAAAACAAAAACCTAGAAAGGCCCATCTCTAGGTTCTAAGGCTTTTGCGAAAACAACTTTTGAAAATAGTTGATAAGAATGCAAATCATAAGGGCAATATAGGCAAAATTTGAATTTCTATGGAAAACCGGTGCAGACATAAACAAAATGGTTAAATGTTCAAAAGCTGTTGAAAAATAAACCGCTCTCATGACGATCATTGGCAATGAAAAAGCACCTAGGAAGATCAAGGCAGCCCATAAGCTTAGCGACCTCTCCCAGCGAGGTCGCTCCCAAAAGTATTCTCCAATAACAATTAACAAACTACAGCTAATAAATAAACCACCAGCAAAAAGAGCAGCCACATTTTTTGGTTGAATATTCTCAAAAATTAAAATGACACTCGGAATAACAAGGATGCAATAAATAAAGTAGAAAAGATAATGATTGGAAATCTTTTTTAGCATTGGCTGAAGTCTAATGGCAATTTGTTAATATGTCATGGCCTATATAGACTTAAAAATTGCTACTTTATAAGAAATTTTTTCCCCTATGAGTCTGTGCATAAAAGTGCAGTATGAATAATAATTTAGTGTTTCTTTATAAGTAGTAAGTGAGGGAATTCCGCTTTTTTTCAACGCCTCTCTTAGAAAATTATAAGCTGTTGCAACCTCAGATTTATTTAAAAGTTCTAATGTTTCCCTCTGTAACTGCTTAGCTGTTTGATAATTCATTAATTTACTGCAATTGTAATTTACGAGAGCATCGCATTCATAATCCCATTTTATAAGTTCAAGAAATCTTTTAGAATTTGAAAAAGACTCAGTGTCGTTATCAAAACCATGAGCTAACTCATGTACAAGAATCCGTCTAATCCAATTGGTCTGCGTGTACTGATCTTGCAGACTAGTTGGTGCATGGATAAGATCGTACGATAAAACAAATCGATCGGTGGCCGCTCCGCGAGTAAGAATGCAAGAATTAAACTTATCAGACCCTTCGCCATTAGCACCTCTAAAATAAACTATTCCGTAACCGGGATTATTTTTACATAGATACTTTGAATCTTTCGCCGACTTATAAAAATCAAATTTATCAAAACCATTTTGATAAATTTGACTCATAAATTTAGGATATTTTATAATGAGATCGCGAAGTAATTCTTGAAATACAATTAAATAATTTGTATTAAGTTCAGTTTTAATATCTTGGAAATCATGAATGCTCAAATCGCCATTTTTTAAGCAGATATCTACTTTAAATTCAATTTCTAACTTTAATGTCACATAATGAGACGAACTGTTTGAAATACAAGCTTTACCCTGTGCGATTGCTAAATTTGGGTCTACAACTAGAATAAATATCATTAACAAAAGATAATTTAAATGCATAATTGTCTCCATATTAGTTCATTTAAAACGAACTGTATGAAAGATGCCAAAGCTATGAGTGAACCAAAGGTTTTAATAGGCAGTTCGATATCTCTCGATGCGCCTTTTCGTTAAGTCCGCAGGAAATTGGAACTGGTGTGTGTTCAATATCAATGGTTTATGGATCATCGATTAATTAAATGTGGCCTTGTGGCATTATGATTTCGGTAAATTGCTGTGCAAAGGTATCGCTAGAGGTAGGACTGATAATATATTTAATTGGAGGAAGTCCCAATTTTTCTATTGTATGGCAATTGAACCTACCGCGCCAGCACCAGCCATTTTCAGAACACTTCCATTTTTTTCCTGTTTTGAAATGCGGAAGCGATCAAAAATTATTTCCAAAGCTGTGATGGAAGTTAACGGAAGGGCCGCAGCCTTTAATTTTATTGCTTGCTATAGGGCCTCCTAGTTAATGGAAATCTCTGTAAGCACCTGAACCGTTACCATTTGGATAATTGTATCTTGGTATTGATAAATATTTTGTGGAACTCGGGTTGTATTTGTCTGTGGCGATATTACAAAATTGTGATCTCCATGACTCAGATAAAGAGCAGGTGGGTTCGTTATTTGAATTAAGCTTTGATGTATTTGTCTGACATCACAATTGGGATCTTCATTAGAAATGAAAATACTCGTTTTAAAGTTTCTGTTTTGAAGAATTGGTCCGTACATCGCCGCAAATGGGGACTCTACTGAACAGTTCGGCGTAAGAAGAACGTGTGCTCTCGCTAAATTTAATGAAGGTCCCAGTGCTTTCGTTGAAAAGCTTTTGCTGATTAAAACGGTTTGCTGCGGAATTACTTTAAAATACTTCTGCGATTCAATGATCACATTTTTCATGTCTTCAGCAGCTCTCTGAAGCTCATGGGATGGGCTAAAGAGAGTGTCAGTATCCCAATTAAATCGCACGACCAGAAGGCCTTGTTTTGAAAGATTTTGAGCTAGACCTTCAAATAGTCGCTCATTCATCAGATACTTTTTCCCTGGAGCGATGACAACAAGGCCCTTAGGTTTCCCCTCTGGTCGATTAACAAGCGTCTGAGGAAGGGCACAGGCTATCATGGTGGAAAGGTTTACTGCTAATACAAGCGGCATAATGATTTTTTTCATATTTGGCTCCTTTGTCTTTGAGGCGACTTACTATGATGAACCCTATTTAGAACAGATTAATACATTAGTAAAATTTAATATACTTATGATATTAAGTAGTATACTTACTTATCTATGAATTTAAACCAGCTTAAGTATTTCTACGACGCTGCCAGGTTCAAATCGGTAACAGAGTCGGCCAAATCCAATTTAGTCACTCAATCCGCAGTCAGTCAGGCAATACGTTCTCTTGAAGAACAGTTGAAGGTGAAACTAATGCACCATCGGAAGAACTCTTTTGGTTTAACCGATGAGGGACTTGTCACATTTAAAGAATGTTCGATTATTTTTAGTGCTATTGAAAATCTAAAGTCTAATGTGGTGAAGTCCAAATCAGTTCTCAGTGGCGACTTGAAGCTGGCCTCAACAAACAGTATTGCGCTTTCCGTTCTTGCCCCGACATTGAAAGTTATTTCTAGAAAATACCCAGAACTCAATATCCGTCTTAAGATGGGAAATTCAGACCAAGTAAAGGAGTACCTTCAGACTCAAGAAGCAGAAATTGGATTTATTCTTGAAGATGACGAGATGGAGGGCCTAGAAAGTCGAGAAATTAAACAAGGTGACTTTTTATTAGTGGCTAGCGGTAAAGCCAAAGATGTCAATGCCTGCAAGGAAATCATAATCACAAGACCCAGTAAGATTGAAGTCAATCAGCTTAAGAAAAAATTGGGTGCTGACATTCGATTTAAAATGGAAGTCTTCAGTTGGGAACTTATCCGTCAGTTGTGCTTGGATTGCGCTGGAATTGGCTATCTTCCGGATTATCTTGTTGCGACTGACATCGAGAAAGCAAAACTTCAGATTGTGAAACCTGAGATTGAACTTTTTAAATACAAACTTTTATCAATTAATTTGAAGGGTCGTATTCTTAACTCGGCTGCTGAGGAATTTTTGAACCTCTTGAAAAGACAAGTTTAAGGGAACCAGAGACCATCTGTAAGCCTTTATTAATCAGTACATAGATATTCCGACATTAATGCGGCGTACTTGAGGGTTTCTTTTCCAAAAAAGGATTTTATTTTTTTTGAGTTTTTCTGTAACGATCGCATTGATCCTGCCACTTTCCTTTTGAAATCATATTTATCAATTACAGTAGAACGGCCTACAGTATGGTTTTTTAAATGATTCCAGACTTATTCATCTGGGTTCAGTTCGGGCGAGTATGGCGGAAGGTAGAATAATTCAAGTTTATCTGAAATACTTTCTACGAAGGCCTTCGTCATTTTTGAAACATGCGACGAACCACCATCTACGATTAGGAACACCTTCTTCTTAGAGCCCAAGATAAGTTTTTTCAAAAACTCTCTGAATTCGGCCGAATTCACGCTTCCTTCCTTAATCATAAACTTCATCTTTCCTTTCGAGGTTATTGCCGACAAAAGCGAAAATCCAAATCTTGCGCCACTTGATTTCTACGAGTTTGTCCCAAATCTAGGTGGGATTTGTTAGTGAACTTTTATTATTTTGTTTAAGCTGCATTTATGTTTTCTTGCAAGTTAATTTTTTTGTTTAAATTATTTTTTACATTTTCTATATCTTTTTT